>Ga0209438_1000184_pt1 | contig 17496 bp, 11 predicted proteins | sample GraSoi_2013_20cm_FD_185825 | JGI IMG/M metagenome (GOLD analysis project Ga0209438, IMG submission 185825) | Grasslands soil microbial communities from the Angelo Coastal Reserve, California, USA - Sample 9_17_2013_20cm (SPAdes) (version 2) | ecosystem: Environmental > Terrestrial > Soil >...
GGCGTAGGCGAAGGGCGCGCCAACGAACGCAAAGCGATGGAAGCGGTGATGGAAGCGGTGGCCATGGAACCGGTGCGAGAATCCGGCATGCGCAAAATGCGCACCCGCGAAACCGCTACCGCTGAAATGCGCTGCGCGCATCCCGCCGACATGCATGCCTCCGCCCATGCCGCCGATGTGCATGCCGCCGGAACGCATCCCTCCTCCCATCCCGCCATGCATGCCACCTCCTCCCATGCCGCCACCGTGACCACCGCGAGCAAGCACCGGTGAGGCAAGAGCAAGCGACGCCGCGACGAGGCAACTAAGAAGCTTCTTGTTCATCCCAATTCCTCCGTGGTTGAATCCTGGCGACGGACACCGTCGCCGAAAGAAGACCACCACCAGACCTCAAATGATCCAATGATTTCAACTGACAAATGCGACAGTTTCTGACACGGAAGTTAGTTTCATCGCCTCGCGAAGGCGGCGCATATAGCGACTGCGAAGATGCGCTTGCCCGGGGTGGCTCAATCAGCCGCAGCCGGCTTTCGCATCAAGGGCTGACCGGCCAAAATTCGCGCGGATTCCACGACGTTGTCGCAAAACTCGAAATGATCCGGCGCCAGCACGATGATCGTCGATCCGTGCTCGAACCACCCGAGTTCATCGCCCTTGCGGACGCCGATATCGCAGGGAAAGACGGTTGGCCCGCGGCTTGCGGCATTGAGCACGATATCGAGAAAATGCAGCCGGATGCTCGCAACCAGGATAGCCGCCACCGGCACCAGGGTTAAGGGCTCGCCGCCTTGCAGCCGGGTGCGAATGACGGCGCGCTCGTTCTTGCAAAACAGCTTTTCAATTCGTTTCAGCGCGATCGGATTGACGTTCCAGGTGTCGCCGCTGATGAATGTGACCTGCTCGATCCGGCAGTCGTGCGGCGCATGAAACCGGTGATACATGCTCGAGGTCAGCCGCAGCGTGATGAACCGTCCATTTCGGTGCGCGGCCACCAGCGCGGGATCGCCGAGCAGGTCAAGCAGCGAATAAGGCGCGCCCTTGATCTGAAACAGTTCGGTGTCGGCGATCGCGCCGAACGCGCCAATGATGGCATCGGACGGACTGACCACGATCGACGGGTCAGGGTCGGGCGGGCGCAGACCCGGACGCAGTTCGCGCGTAAAGCAATCGTGCAGGCTCGTGAAGCTTGTCTTGCGCGCTTCGGAAAGATCTAGATCGGAGAACAGCCGCCAGCAGGCGATCGACAGGTCGCGGATCAGGGGGTGTTCGATCTTGCTGAACCAGCCCACGAACCGCGTCAGCGCCGCGCGCGGAATCCGATTGGTCAGCAGGAAGTTCAGGTCTTCCTGTTGCGACAGAGTTGAGATCAGACCGCGAATTGTCATGAATCTGTCAGCTGGACTGAGTAGCGCTTAGCGACATGGATCCGTCTCTCCCGATTCTCTCTTTCGCCGGCGCCGCGGTCATGGCCACCGCGGCCGCATACCCCAAATTGCGGGCGCGGCTGGCGCTGTCGCGGGCCAAGCACGGCTCGCTGACCGGGCATTCCAAGATGTCGCGCCGGGTGGCGCGCCTGATCCCGTTCTATGAGTTCGACATCAACGATTTTTTCCGTTCTGACGGCGCGCCGGCTGAGGTAGCCACCCAGCGTCAGGACGCCTTCTTCCGGCTCGCCCAGCTCTACCGGGAGCGGTTCGCCCGCAGCCGGGAAATGACGTTGCAAGCTTCGGATAAAATCTCCGACCTGCAGTTCACCGAAGCCTATCGGGTGCCGTTTCAGTACAGCCGGCTGGTCCGGGAACATCTGGGCACCGGCGCGTTCGTGCAGTCGTCGGCGGGGGTCACGGTCACGGATCTCGACGGCAATATCTTCCACGATCTGACCGGCTCGTATGGCGTCAATATTTTCGGCAACGACTTCTACAAGGAATGCATTGCCAAGGCCGAAGCGCGCGCCCATGCGCTCGGCCCGGTGCTCGGACCGTACCATCCGGTCGTTGCCGACAATGTCACGCGGCTGTGCGGGATTTCCGGGCTCGACGAGGTCTCGTTCCACATGTCCGGCACCGAAGCGGTGATGCAGGCGGTGAGGCTCGCCCGCTATCACACCGGCGTGGGCAACCCGGTTTCGCCGCACGAAACCTATACCCTGGCCGACATGTCGGAGCGGACGCTCCGGGTCCTGAAAACGCGGCGCGATATCGCCTGCGTCCTGGTCAATCCGCTGCAGGCGCTTCATCCCAACGCCAACGCGCCGGCCGATTCGGCACTGGTCGACAGTTCGCGCAGCGCGCATTTCGATCGCGCGGCCTACAGCGCCTGGCTCCAGGCGCTGCGGCAGGTCTGCACCGAGCGCAACATCGTCCTGATCTTTGACGAGGTCTTCGTCGGCTTCAGGCTCGCCGCCGGCGGCGCTCAGGAATATTTCGGCGTGCGCGCCGACATGGTGACCTATGGCAAGAGCCTCGCGGGCGGACTCCCGGTCGGCGTGGTCTGCGGGCGCAAGGACCTGATGCGTCGTTTTCGTGAAGATCATCCCGTCGATGTCTGCTTCGCGCGCGGCACCTTCAATTCGCACCCCTATGTCATGACGGCGATGGATGAATTCCTGACCCGGCTTGGCGACCCGGCGTTTCGTTCGATCTACAGCGGGCTCGATGCCATCTGGGACGAGCGGGCGCGGCGGTTGAACCAAATGCTGGCCGAGCACGATCTGCCGGTACGGGTCGGCAACCTTTCGTCGATCTGGATGGTCCATTACACCGAGCCGTCGCGCTACAATTGGATGTTTCAGTATTATTTGCGTGCAGAGCAGCTCGCCCTGAGCTGGGTCGGGACCGGTCGCCTGATCTTCAGCCTGAACTACACCGACGCGGATTTTGCCGAGGTGGCGCAACGCTTTGTCGCCGCGGCCGAGAAAATGAAGCAGGACGGCTGGTGGTGGCGCGATGCCTCGCTCACCAACAAGAACATCCGCCGGCAAGTCCTGAAAGAGATCATCGGGCGGGTATTTTCCCGCTAGCGTGGCATCCATCCTCTTTGTCACGGCCGGGCTAAAGCGCGAAGCGCGTCTTCGCGCTTTAGCCCGGGCATGACGAATTTTGTTATATGCGCCGTTACATGCGCCCGTCCGTCTGGCTGCATTTTCGTGTCAAACACTCAGGCGTGCTTGATGTGCTTCTCGAGGCCGGGATCGATCAACTCGCCCTTCATCAAGTACAGCGGGGCCTTGTAGTACAATTTGAGGTCGCTGAACGGGTCGGTCAGGATCTTGGTCATCCACACCAGGCCGGTCTCGACATCGCGGATGAAGAACAGGTGCACGGTCCGGAACAGCAGGCCGCCGATCCCGATCGCCAGCCAGACCTTGGCGACCTGGCGCATGAAATCGGCCGGCGAGGTCCACGGCGTAAACGCCCCGAACAGGGTCGGATCGAGGAACAGCACTAGCGGCGAAAGCGCCCAGATCGTCATCAAGACGATCTTTCGGTTCAGATTATAGCCGACCTTGATTTCCTCTTTGTGGTCGTGCGTCGCGTGGTTGACATGATCGTAGCCCTTTGGCTCGAAGAAGAAGTGACCCGCCTGCCGCGTGGTCATCGAGACCAGCCAACCTATCAGCGCGGCGGCCACCGGACTAACGAACAGCAGCGCGTAAGCGATCAGAAAGCTCGCCGCACTGACAAAGTGCAGGCTCTGGTTGATGCGGCTGTGATGATAGTAGCGATGATCGTCCCACCGCTGCGTTCGCAACTGTTCGCGAAAGTTCTTAATCATTTTTTCTCCCTCAAAAGGTATGCCGCGATCTTGGTTACTGCGATTCGATGTCCGCTGTGTGACGATATCATAATGACATATGACGTTTCACACCGACGCGTTCAGCGAACACCTGCTCGCGCGAGCTAGGCGGCCGCTGCGACCTCGGTTTTGCGGAAACGGATCAGCGAGAAGTGGCCGAGGGGCGGCACCAGGCGGCGTTCGACCAGTTCCATTCCGTGCGCGCCTGCCAACCACTTCGCATAACGCGACCAGGCGAATTCAGCGGTCCGAAAGCCGAGCGGACGCACCACCGGCTGTAGCCGCTGCTCGATGAAACGACGCACGCCGGCGTCGGCGCTGACCCGGGTCAGGATGATCAGTTCACCGCCCGGCCGCAGCACCCGGGCAAACTCGTCGAGCGCGGTTTCCGGATTCGGCACCGCGGTGACGACATACTGCGCCATCACGACGTCGAACGAATTGTCGGGGAATTCGAGTTTCTCGGCGTCCATCACCGCGAGGTTCTCGACATTCTTCAACCGAAGCTCGGCAACACGCCTCTTGGCCTTTTGCAGCATCGCCTCCGAAATATCGGTGCCGAAGATGCGAAGGTGCGGCGCATATTGCGGCAACGAGATCCCGGTCCCGACGCCGACCTCAAGCACGCGGCCGCCGATCTTGTTGGTGGCGGCAATAGCGGCCTTGCGGCCCTTGCTGAACACACCACCGAACACGAGGTCATAGACGGGGGCCCAGCGGTCGTAGGCTTGCTCGACCATCTCGCGGTCGAAGTCCAGCTGCCTTGTACCGTCAAGTTTGATGATTTCTGCCATGATGACTTTCGCTCACTGTTCTGGTGTTTGATCGTTTTGTTGGCGCATGATCTTTTCGTGATCATGCTCTAGAGCGGGATGACTTTTCTTCGAATCGTCATACCGCGCTATCTTTTTGTTTGAGCATGATCTTTTCGGAAAACCGGTACCCACCCGTCGGGTCGTGGCCCGAGGGCATGCTTTTCCGGATCATGCTCTAGCCGCGCACAGCGCCGCTCGCCGCTACGCGGCGGGCGGGTCGCTGCGAACGGCTCGGCTGCAACGCGCTGAGATTGCCGATGAACTGCCTTGCGCTGTTTTCCCAGGAACGCTCCAGCGCAAAACTCCGGCATAATTCACGGGAGATGCCGAGTGCGCGGATGCACGCGCTTCGCAGGTCGGTATCCAAAGCTCCAACCGGGTGATCCGCAATCACGTCCAGCGGGCCTGTCACCGGGAATGCGGCGACCGGCGTGCCACACGCCAGCGCCTCGAGCTGAACCACGCCGAACGTATCGGTGAGGCTCGGGAAAACAAAGACGTCCGCCGCCGCCAGATGCGAGGTCAGATCCTTACCTGTCTTCTCGCCCAAGAATCTGACTTTCGGGTACTGGCGTTGCAGCACCGCCCGCTGCGGCCCGCCTCCGATCACAACCTTGGATCCGGGCAGGTCCAACGTCAGAAACGCCTCCAGGTTTTTTTCGACCGCGACACGGCCTACCGTCATGAAAATCGGTCTCGGCAAATCAAGCTCGACCGGATCGTCGGGCGTAAAGAGGTCGGTGTCGACGCCGCGGGTCCAGGTGCCGAGCTTTCTGAAACCTCTGGCGCCGAGTTCCTGCCTCAGCGATGCGGTGGCGATCATCGTCATGGCGGCTGCCGCATGAAAGTGTCGCAGCACGGCGTAGCTCACGCCGGCCGGAATGACCGAGCGCACCGCGATGTATTCCGGAAACCGCGTCGTATAGGACGTCGTGAAAGCCAATTTCCGGCGGCGGCAATAGGCGCGCACAGCCCATCCGATCGGCCCTTCGGTCGCGATGTGAATGGCGTCCGGCGATGCCGCCTCGATCCTGCGGGCGATCTCGCGCCGGTTCGGCAGCGCCACCCGCAACCCCGGATAGGTCGGGACACCCACGGACGGAAACCCATCCGGGGTCAGAAAGTCAATTTCGGCGCCCAGCGCTGAAGCGCTGCGGGCCAACGAGGTTAACGTGCGAACCACGCCGTTAACCTGCGGATGCCAAGCGTCGGTTGCAATTAGGATTCGCATCGCGGGAACCTGAGGGCTTGCTGATTCTCAATTCCCGACGTTCCGCTAAGGATATTTCAAGCGTGTGACGTCATTGATGTTCCGGTCATGCTTTTTCGGCCGCTTTGACGTATTTTTCGTGTACAATTGCAGAACAATGACTTCATCAGAGACTTCACCGGACCTCGGCACAACGTCAGGCCCGCCTCTCGGGCGCCGGAAAAGAAAAGACTATTCGCTGCTGGTGCTGGCCGCCGGCCTGTTGCTGTTTGCCGCCGCCGCGGGCGCATTGTATTTCGCGCTGCGTCCGGTGACGTTACGGATTGCTGTCGGGCCGCCCGGAAGTGACGACCAGAAGCTGATTGGGGCCCTGGCGCAGACCTTTACCCACGACGGGAGTTCGGTTCGCCTCGCCCCGATCACGACCGAGGGCGCGACTGAAAGTATCGCGCTTCTTGCGGCCTCGAAAGCCGACCTCGCCGTCGCGCGTGGCGATCTGCCACTGCCGGCCAATGCCGAATCCGTCGCCATCCTGCGCAAGAACGTCGTTGTTATCTGGGCACCTTCTGGCCTTCCGCCCAAGGGTTCCAAGAAATCACCGGCACCGAAAATCAAGGGGATTGACGATCTCGCCGGGCATCGCGTCGGCGTCATCGGTCGAACCCAGGCCAATGTCACCTTGCTGCGTGTGATCCTGACTGAATCGGGCGTCAATCCCGAAAAGGTCGCGATCACCCAGTTCGCCACCAATCAGATCGCCGAGTTGACGCGCGATGCGGCTCTCGATGCGTTCATGGCGGTTGGGCCGCTCGACAGCAAGATCACCACCGAAGCCATCGCCGCCACCGCCAAGGCCAGGGGCGAGCCAAAATTTCTGCCGATCGACGTGTCGGAGGTGATCGCCCAGAAACATCCGCTCTATGAAGCCGAGGAAATTCCGGGCAGCACCTTTGGTTCATCGCCCGCCAGACCGGACGACAAAATCGATACGGTCAGCGTCAATCATCTCATCATCGCGCCAAAGTCCTTGTCGGACACGGCGGTTGGCACCTTCACCCGGCAATTGTTCGCGGTTCGTCAGACCCTCGCCAGGGAAGTGCCCACTGCCTCAAAGATCGAGAAACCGGACACCGACAAAGACGCAGCATTGCCCGCGCATCAGGGAGCGGCGGCCTACATCGATGGCACCGAGCGCACCTTCCTTGAGAAATACAGCGATTATTTGTGGGGAGGTATTCTGGTTCTCTCCGGGTTCGGGTCCGCCGGCGCCTGGCTGCGCCAATATCTGAAGCGCGATGAAAAACAACAGAGCACGTTGCATCGCGACAATCTGCTGGCCATGATTTCGAAGGTGCGCCAGGCGGAATCATCGGAAGAATTGACGGCGATGCAATCCGAGGTGGACGGCGTGTTGCGGGAAACGCTCGAGAGCTATGATGATGGCGCCATCGAGGAAGGCGACCTGTCAGCCATTGGCCTCGTGCTGGAGCAGTTTCATCACGCCGTTGCCGACCGACGCGTGGCGATAGGTGCTCCCGCACCGGATCTGTCGCGCCGGCGCGCGCTGTAATCAGCGGAACACGCGTCGCGTCGTTAGGATTGTTTCCTCGCGACACCACGACGAAACAATTCCCTACCCTGACGAAACGATTTTGCGGTTTTGACGCAAACGTCCGGAAACCTTTGCCCGCTACTGGTGAGGTTAACGACGCGCCGAATGGCGCGCGGGCGACCAAACAGGGGGACGAGCGATGTTCAATCTGGATGCATTGAAGTTGAATTCCCGCCGTGCCGCCGCGGCCTTCGGCGCGCTGGCGATCGGCGCTGTGGCATTTTCCGCGTCCGCCGCGGCCACGCCGCTGCCGCTGTTTCCATTCATCATGACGCCGCCGGTGCAATCGGCACCGCCCTCGGCGCAGGCCGCACCATCAGAAGATGAAGGCGCCGTGGTCGAGATGCCGGCGCGGCTGAAGCGCCAGATCGTCAGCTACGCCACCCGCGAGGCCGCCGGCACCGTCATCATCGATACGCCCAACACCTATCTCTATTATGTGCTCGGCGGCGGTCAGGCGATCCGTTACGGCATCGGCGTCGGCCGCGAGGGCTTTACCTGGTCGGGCGTGCAGTCGGTTACAAAAAAGGCCGAGTGGCCGGATTGGACTCCGCCCCCGGAAATGATCGCGCGCCAGCCCTATCTGCCGCGCCAAATGGCCGGCGGCCCCGGCAATCCGCTCGGCGCCCGCGCCATGTATCTCGGCGGCACGGTCTATCGCATTCACGGCACCAACGCGCCGGGGACCATCGGCACCCGCGTGTCGTCCGGTTGCATCCGCCTTACCAATGAAGACGTCTCCGATCTCTATTCGCGGGTCAACGTCGGCACCAAGGTGATCGTGCTGCCGATGGACCGCCGCGCCGACGGTGCGGACGGCAGGCGGGGCTGATTCGCCGGCGCCGCCGCAAAGCAGCGTTGCATGCAAATGGCGCGGTCTCCGCGCCATTTTTGCTTTTGATCTATTGTCGTCCCGGCGCACGCCGGGACCCATACGCCGTGTCATCTCGTTATTGTGTGGCAGACGTTTTCACTTCTATTCAAGCACGGTGATTATGGGTCCCGGCGTGCGCCGGGACGACGAATAACGGGAGGGCAAGCCGCCCACTCTGGCGCCCGCCGGAGGCGCCCTGTAGACTCGGCTGCGGAATCAGTCCAGTTGCGGGGGGACGATGCGTCTCAAGACGATTCTGCTCGGGATTGCGGTGGTCGCGGTCTCGTTTTTCGTCAGCCTGAAGGCCATGGACTGGCTGTCGCCGCGCGGCACGGTCGGTGCGCCGGTGCTTATCCAATTGCCGCCGCTGCCCCCCGCCCCGCGCAGTTCCAGCATCATTGCACCGGTGGTGATTACGCTTGCCGCCATTCGCGACGCCGCCGATCGCGGCGCGCCCCGCACCTTCGCGGGAAAAGCCGACAATCCGGCGGCGCAGATTCTGCAGAACGCCGACATCGGTTGGACCGCCTCGCGCGGGCCGATTTCCGCGACCGGCGCCCAGGATGTGCTGTCACTGGCAACGCCGCTGACGGGAACGCTGAACGTGACGGGCTCGCTGTCGGCCAAGGCGACGGGCGCGGTCGGCGACGCGCTCGGCAGCCTGCTCGGCGGCAATGTCGCCAAGCAGATCGGCAGCGTGAACATCAAGTCGCTCAATGCCAACGCCGAGATCAAGGGCAACGTCACCATCACCGCGCGGCCGAAGCTCGCGGCCGCCTGGCGCATCGAGCCTAACCTGGCCGCGCAGGTGACGTTGGGCGACACCAACCTGTCGGTGGCGGGCGCGCGCGTCAACGTCCCGGCGCAGGTCAAGCCGCTGATCGACAAGACGGTCAACGAGCAGCTCACCGCGGTGCAGGCGAAGATCAGCAACGATCCCGCGTTCGAGAACAGCGCGCGGCTGCAATGGGCCAAGGCCTGCCGCTCGATTCCGCTGCAGGGCGCGGGCACGCCCGCGTCGTTGCCGGCACTCTGGCTGGAACTGCGGCCGACCCGCGCCATCGCGGCACAGCCGCGCATCGATGCATCGGCGATGACGCTGACGCTCGGCATCGAGGCGGAGACCCGCATTACCCCGGCGCAGACCAAGCCCGACTGCCCGTTTCCCGCGACCATCGTCATCGTGCCCCCGACCCCTGGCCGCGTCAGCATAGGCGTGCCGATCGATATGCCGTTTACCGACATCAACAAGATCGTGGAAGCGCAATTCGCAGGCCGGACTTTCCCTGAAGACGGTTCGGGTTCGGTCGACGTCACCGTCAAGCGCGCCGTCGTCTCGGCATCGGGCGACCGGCTGCTGATCTCGCTTCTGGTCAACGCCAAAGAGAAAAAGAGTTTCTTTGGATTCGGCGGCGAGGCCAATGTGCATATCTGGGGCAAGCCGGTGCTCGACCAGGCGCAGCAGACCTTGCGGCTGACCAACGTCGAACTCGCCGTCGAATCGGAGGCGGCGTTCGGGCTGCTTGGGGCGGCGGCGCGCGCGGTCGTGCCGCATCTGCAAAAGGCACTGGCGGAAAAGGCCACCATCGACCTCAAGCCATTTGCCTCGAATGCGCAGCAGAAGATCGCCGACGTGATCGCGGGCTTTCAGAAGAACGAAGACGGCGTGCGCGTGGCGGCGGAAATCACCAGCCTGCAGCTTGCCGACATCGCCTTCGATTCCAAAACGCTGCGCGTGATCGCGGAAGCCGCCGGTACGATCAATGTCTACATCAACACGCTGCAGGGGCTGTGAGGCGCTGCGGGATCGCTTCAACACTCACCCCTTTCAGATCTGAGGCCCCATCAGCCGCTGAGCACGTTCAGCGCATAGAACATGATGATGGAGGTTCGCGATCCATTGCCGGCCGGACGCCGTCATATTCAGGTATTTTATTCCGTCGTCGAGATGCATCGAGACGCTGTCCCAGAAAAACGCCGGGTACTTCTCAACAATGTCGGCCGGCGACGAATAGCCCAGTTGCCTGTTGGTACCGATCTCCTCAAATTCCCAATAGAGCGCGTTTGCCTTGCGCGAGTACAAGGGATCGCCAAGCTGCCCGATGAGGTCGGCGGCCTGGACCAATCTTGGCTCCAGACCGCTTGGCTCCACGCGATCCTCCGGGACTGGAAAGCGTGTCATTTCGATTGCCGCCGCAACACGCGCAGGGTCGGCGATTGGAGATTTCTCGAATCGCTCGAATACAAATATCTTCGACCGGTCGACGTGATACGGTGCGAGCGCCGCATCCGATGCGCCGCGAGGCAGCGTGATTTTCGTTCCCTCGGCGTCAATGATGAATTCAGTTTCGGTATCGCCGCTCAGGGCGCCGCGCACATAGCCAATGTCATGCATCAGACAGGCGGCGATCAGATGGCCATAGTCCTCAGCTTCCAGTCGTTGATGCACCATCATTCCATGCAGAATGTCGCGTCCGACCATGGTGACCTGCAGCGTGTGTTCGTAATTGTGGTAAAGCGCGTCGCTCATGGCCAGACATTCGATGGTGCTCCGCGCCGCCGAGCCTATACGCTCCGCCCAATCGTCGCATGCGGAACCAAAAATTCGGCGAAAATCCCTGGCGAGGAAATTGCCGAGCTTGTTTGCCGCGATCGCCGTTATCGTTCTCATTGGCGTTCTCCGAATGATCCTGGATCGTTTTCGAAGTCCATTGCCGCTTTGAAGCGGACCTTCACCACTCCTTGAAGGTCGGTTCGATGCAACCTCCGCATACCCAGGGAAAGGTCCAATCCGCCGTGCGCCTGGCGCTGTCTGGAATATATTTGCTCCAGGCATCGGCCCTCACCGGGTTAATCGACCGCCAAATGACGTCGAAGGTCCCGGAAGAACTTATTTTGCCTATCATGACCGGCTTGGAAAGATGATGATTGGTATTCATCACAACCTCGAAGCCGCTCGGCGCCTTGATTCTTTGACCGTACATGGCCTGCCGGACTGCATCTACGTCGGTGGTGCCTGCTTGGACAACAGCTTGCGCCCACATCCTGAAGCCAATGAAGGTGGCTTCCATCGGGTCGTTCGTGATTTTGTCTCGTTGCTCGTTGAAGTCCGTCCACATTTTCACGAACGCTTTGTTTTCTGCCGAGTTGATCGACTGGAAGTAATTCCAGGCCGCCAGGTGCCCGACGGGGAAAATGTCCGCGCCGAGCAATTCGCGCTCGCCGACGGAGAATGCCATGACTGGAATTGCGTTGGCGTCTACCTGTTGGTCTGCGAGTTCCCTGTAGAAGTAGGTATTTGCATCTCCGTTAACGGTTGATATGACCGCGGTCTTTTTTCCCTCCGAACCGAAGGCTTTGATCCTCTCGACGATCCCTCGCCATTCGGAATAGCCGAACGGCGTATAAATCGTCGTAAGGTCGTCTGGCGATACCCCCTCTGCGGTAAGATACGCGCTCAAGATTCGGTTGGTCGTGCGCGGATAGACGTAATCCGTGCCAAGCAGAACCCATCTGCGAACGTCGCCGCCTTCCTTGCTCATCAGGTATCGGACCGCCGGGATCGCCTGCTGATTGGGAGCGGCTCCGGTGTAGAAGATATTGCGGGAGCTTTCCTCACCTTCGTACTGCACCGGGTAGTAGAAAGGTGAGGAAAGTTCCTCGAAGACCGGCAACACGGACTTACGAGAGGCCGATGTCCAGCAGCCGAATACAACCGCGACCTTTTCTTTTGCCAGTAGTTCCCGGGATTTCTCGGCGAAGAGGTCCCAGTCGGAATTGGGATTGACAACGACGGATTCCAGTTTGCGCCCAAGCAGGCCACCCTTTCTATTCTGGTCCTCTATCAGCATGAGAACCGTGTCCTTGAGCACCGCTTCGCTGATAGCCATCGTTCCGGAAAGAGAATGCAGAATGCCGACCTTGATTGGATTATCTTCGGCATCTGCAGCTGGCGCAGCAAAGCTCAGCAACACCACAAGCAACCCCCATTTGGGACCGCGACAAGCCAGGAGCGCCGACGATTTCATGGCAATGCCTCAGCCAGCTCATACACGCGGGTTTCGGTCGTCATGCCTTTGGCAACAACCGTATCGATCGATCTGAACGCGAAGCTGCCCTGCGCTCGCGAGTAGACCTGTTCGCTGACAAGGATCGTGGTCCCATACTGCTTGTTCAGACCCTCGAGACGGGATGTCAAATTCACGGCCGTACCGAGAGCAGTGTATTCCATGCGTTCGTCCGAACCGAGGTTGCCGACCACGGCCTCCGCGACGTGAATACCGAAACGCGTGATGAACGGCGGCAAGCCTTCCGCCTCAAATTGCCTGTTCAGTTGCTCGTTTGCCTTCCTGGCCGAAAGGACAGCTCGACAAGCACGCGCGACGTGGTCTGATTGCCGATGAGGTGCGTTCCAGAACACCATCACCGCGTCGCCGATGAATTTGTCCACGGTTCCACCTTCGGCGAGGAAGGCCTCAGTCAGTGCGGTGAAATACCGAGAGGTCTGACGCATCAGGATGTCCGGATCGGCGGATTCGGCAATGGTTGTAAACCCGCGGACGTCCGTAAAGACGATTGTGATTTCCTGCCGGATGCCGCCCAGATCAGTGGAAATGGATTTATCGAGAAGTCCCCGGACGATTTCCTTGGGAACAAAGTGCGCGAACGACCAGATGGCACGCTGCGCGAGGTTCAGTGTGATACCAAGTTCTTGAATCTCCTTTATATATGATGCCACCGGCAACGGATTGGGCGCGGCCATGGTCTGGAGTTTGCCAGCCTCGACCGTTATTTCTTTGAGCGAGCGAGACATCCGGCTGCCGAAGAACCAGACGGCAGGAACAAAAGCGACGCCGGAAATCAACGCGAGAATTGTCGCGATGAAATGCGATCTCTGAATATCCGGGATGAAGTCGTCTTGCGCAGCCAGCAACAGCGTGTAGCCACCCATCTCGGCATCCAGTGAAAAATGCTTCAACCGATAGAGATATTTCGTCCCGTCTTGATCGCGAACGCTTCCTTCATAACGATCGCCGCCATCCCATCCCTTCAAGACCGTTGCGACGAGTCCGCGATCGAGCTCCCTGACGTTAGGGAGTCTCGGGTCGGAAGGATGCGTCATTGCATTGGCGACAAGTTGCTTGAGTTCGGGATGGGCGATGAGCTCGCCTGCCAAATCGAATATCAAGGCAATTCCACGCGCGCCGGGCCGTTGCGCATTGACGAAATCACTGAAGCTATCGAGCTTGAGATCGGCGGCGATGACGCCACGGGCTGTCCCGCGCAGCGGCGCACTCACGGTAATTACCGGTGTCGCCATGGTGAATGAAAGGTAGGGTGACGAAATGAGCAGCTGGTCGGCCCGCATCGTGTCGCGATACCAGGACCGCTGACGCGCGTCGTAACCGTATTTCCACAAGTCGATCTGTTCAAGCAGGTCGCCCAGTCGATCCTGGAAGATTCGCCTCAGCGGCAGCGCGCCGGTGGGCGTGGGACGGATTAGATGGATATTAAAGGCGGCCTCCGGAGACGCGCGCAGCCTTTCGCGCTGCTCATTGTTCACCTGCTCCAGGTTACGTACCTGCAACCAACTGCCATTGTCGTATCCGACGTAGACGCTATCCATTTGGGGCAGTGCGTGGAGCGCGGCCTTCAAGAGCGCCATGCCCCGACCGGTCTCGGTCCGTTGGTCCGAATCCGCCAGATTGGGACTGGCCGATAAGACGCGCACCAGCGTAACTATCTCGGCTACCTGACTCTGCAGCCGGCCAAACGACTTCGCGCTGGCGGCGTCCATGTAGGCTGACGCCGCTTGCTCCGTGGTCAGGTTAAACGTTCGGGTCTGGATCAAAATCAGGAGCGCGGCCAAAGCTGCAACAAAGGCCATCACCGCCAGGGTAATTGTCGTCCGGAATCCAAACATCGTGCGGACCCTCGATGACCGGGTCACCCCTGAACGTTATTCTCCGTCTTGGCTATGCGATTTCGGAAGCAGCCGAACCAAAAATTCGGCGAAAATCCCTGGTGAGAAAATTGCCGAGCTTGTTTGCCGCGATTGCTGTAATCGTCTTCATTGGCGTTTCTCCGAATGATCGTGGATCGTTTCGAAGTCCATGCAATAGCGAGGTCAGTGCGGTGTCCGTTGCTCCCTACGCTTCCCAGGCATCGGCAAGATTGGCCTGTTGTTTTGCCGCGCATTCCGCGATCATGGACTTGGCCAGGGAATCCTCGGGAAACTCTTTCAGAATGTCACGGTAGGCAAGCTCTGCGGCTGGAGCATCTCCAGCCTCGAACCTTTGCGAGGCCTGCCAGGTCACTACGCTCAGTTGCTCATCCCGATCGCGGATCCTCAGGTCCGGATCGTCGCTCTTACGAAGCGCGAGCAGCTCATAGATCATGAACTCGGTCTTGCGGCCCTTCACCTGAACCCGCTTGATCGGCCGCGCGAGTATATCGGCCTGCGCATGGTCGTAAATGCTGTCGCTGATGCAGATCGTGGTGCCAAACAGCTTGTTGATGCCTTCGAGGCGGGCGGCAACGTTCACACCGTCGCCCAGGGCGGTGTAGCTCAGCCGGTTCGAAGAACCGACATTGCCGACAAGGACCTTGGCGCAATTGAGTCCGATCCTCAGGTGGATTCGTGGTCGTTCTTCCGCCTCCCAGACATCGTTGACGCGTTCCATGCGGCGCGCCGCCCGCAATGCAGCAGCGCAGGCGCGAAGGACGTGGTCAGGGCGTTCAACCGGGGCATTCCAGAACGCCATGACGCCATCGCCGATGAACTTGTCGACGGTGCCGCCTTCCTCCGAGATTGCAGACGAGACCTCCTCCAGATAGGTCGAGATCTGGACCAGAAGGTCGTCAGGCGCCAGCGTTTCGGAATGGCTGGAAAAATTCTCCAGATCGGAAAAAAACACGGTGAGGAATCGCGGCTCGACGCCCAAGGTCAGCGGAATACCCGACTTGATGAGTTGACGGACCACATCGAGCGGAACAAAGGAGGAGAACGATTTCAGCGATGTTCGCAACAGCGAGGCCGCCGATTCCAGCTTCGCGATCTCCTGGATATTCGACGGCGGACGCGCGGGGGTATCAAAATTGAGGCTCTCGATTGCCTGCAATTGCCGGGACACGTTTTCGACCGGCCGCGATAGCCGGCTGGCGGCGAAATAGATGAAGAACAACTCGACCATGGTGAGACCAATGATGATCACCATCATCAATCGATTGGTCGCCTTCAACGTTCCCACGAAATCGTCGATCGGCGTCAACGTGACCACCTGCCAGGGCTGACCAAAGCCACTCGGGAAACTGGTGAAGGCCGCGATCAGGTCCTCTCCGTTGGTCGGAGACTGGAAGACGAAGCGGTCGTTACCGGTGCGGACGCGCTGGCGATGAGCTTCGCGCATGTCGGGATCGTCGATATCGGCCAGGGTGGCAATCTTGAGCTTTCCGTTCTCGATACGAACGCCCTTCTGCCTGTCTGGGAAGGCGATGATCTTGCCGTTGTTGCGATCGGCGACGAAGGTGGTGCTTCGCGCACTGGCTCGGTTCCTATCGAGAAAGCGCGACAGCACATCCACGGTAATGTTGGCAGATGCGCAGCCAAGGAATTCAACGCCGCGAAAGATCGGAATCCGCAACGAAATGATAGGAAAGCCGGTATCGGGATTGATTGAAGGCTCGGTCACGGCCAGCGTGTGCGTCGTCTTGGCGGACTGATAGCCGGGCAAGGTGCGAATATCGATGTCGGTGGCGACATCGTATTTGCCGACCTGATTAGGCCATATGTCGAAGAATTTGCGGTGGCGTACCCGTGAGAGCGCAAAGGTGATCGCGTCGACGTAGCTGGCGTGCCAGTTGGCGGTCGCGGGAATCCGAGGATCGGCGCGCCGGCGGTCCTCATCGATGCGGGTGACCACCCGGTGATAGCCGTCCTCGAAACTGACATAGGCGGCGTCGATATACGCTCCCGAGGTTAGCGCGCGATACAGGAGATCATTGCTTTGCTCGGTACGGAAGTATCCGGGATCGGCGGCGGCCAAGTCGGCGAGAAAGCGCAGCGGGCTTTCGGTATTCTCGATCAGATCCTGGGTGCGTTCAACGCCGGCCTGGCTGGTCTGCGCGACCGCGTCGTTGAGGATCGACACCATGCCGGCGGAATTCTTGTTGTAATTGTAAATCAGGATAAAAATGAGAACGGGAATGCTCAGGCCGATGAACAGCAACGACATGATCAGGCTCAGTCTCGGCCGCCTTATCGTGACAAACCGCGGAAGCGCGCCCAATCGTGCCATCGTGCCCCGCAGAGTGCGGCGACTTCGGTACGCGACGAGTACCGCAATCGCCAATCCGGCCGTCACGAACAGCAGTGCAATCAACCAGCGCCGCTGGCTGCCGTCATTTCCGTCCCAGATCAGTGCGGCGGGCAGCGTATCGTCGGTAAGCAGGCCGAGTTGCCGATAGGTCGCGGCGATGCGTCGCCAGCGCTCCGGATCCTGTTCGCCGATCCGATCGGGGTCGCGTCCGACCAATGCCTCTGTCTGTTGCGCCTCAAACAGCAGGGCCTCCCGGCTCTTATTCGTCGAATAGCTCTTGAGGATCAGATCGACCGTCGCCTCCCTGTGCGCGAGGGCATAGGCCCAGCCTTTCACGCTCGCCGCCCTGAATGCTGCAACCCGGTGCGGATGGGCTTTCACTTCCGCTTCCGAGGCGCACAAATTATCGCCGTAAAAATCGATGCCGGATGCCGCGGGCGCGAAGGTGCGGTAGGCCGCGCCGAGCTGTTCAAGGACGAACGGCTCATTGGTGCTGTAGGCGATCATCGCGTCGGCCCGGCCGGCCAGGAGGTCGCGTGGATTTCCTTCATGCGGGACGCGCAGCATGGTTTGGTAGTCGATCCCTTCCCGCTTCAGCATCGCGGCGATCTCATCGCTTCCCGGCGTATCCATGAGCGTGCGGCCGCGCAGATCCGCCACGCTGCGGATGTCTGCCCGACGCGCGACCAGGATGACGGCAGCGGAACGCTGGAATATGGCGGCCAGCACGACCAGCCGGCGGCCTGCTCCCCAGTCACGCAGAACGCCGGCGCTGCAGACCCCGAAATCCGCCTTGCCGCCGGCAACCGCCTCAGAGACATCTATATCGGGGCCGCCTTCCCGGATGGTGACGTCGAGACCAGCGTCGC
>Ga0209438_1000187_pt1 | contig 17401 bp, 16 predicted proteins | sample GraSoi_2013_20cm_FD_185825 | JGI IMG/M metagenome (GOLD analysis project Ga0209438, IMG submission 185825) | Grasslands soil microbial communities from the Angelo Coastal Reserve, California, USA - Sample 9_17_2013_20cm (SPAdes) (version 2) | ecosystem: Environmental > Terrestrial > Soil >...
TGCTGCCGGATGGCGCGTTGCGCAAGCGGAAGGAGCTTCAGGTCGTGCCCTTCGTCTATGCCGGCGCTGCGATCATGTCGCCGTCGCTGTTTAGCGATGCGCCATCGGGCGAGTTTTCGCTGACCAGAATGTTCGATCGCGCCAACGAACAGGAGCGGTTGTTCGGCCTTCGGCTCGATGGCGTGTGGATGCATGTCGGAACCCCCGACGCGGTCCACGCGGCGGAAGAAGCCTTCCTTGCCAGCGTCGCGTGAGGCTTCGTCATTCCGGGGTGCGTCGAAGACGCGAACCTCAGATGTGCAATTGCACATCGGGGAATCTCGAGATTCCGGGTTCGACGCTTCGCGTCGCCCCGGAATGACGGCGTGACTCTCGGCGACCCCGCATTTCCGGGTTTGACCTTCAACCGACATCGCGTCGAAACTACGGGAAGCCGTTAGCCTGGTTCCAGGCCATGCTTCTTGATGATCGGTGCAGCGGCCGGTGCGGTGAGGAATTTGACTAGCGCCGTGGCGCCGTCCGCCTCCTTTGTCGCAGTGTGAATGCCGCCCGAATATAGCGTGATGTTCTGAATCTCTGCCGGCAGCGGTCCAAGAATTTGGATGCCCGTCACGCGAATGAGCTCACTCAACTGGTTGAATCCGATCTCGGCGTCGCCGCGCGCGACCACCTCGCCTACCGGTTCGCCGGGCTTCACCGCGGCCGTTTTCGCTTTGACCTGGTCGGAGATGCCGAGCTTCTGGAACATGCTGACGAGATAGATGCCGCTCGCTCCGGCAGAGTAGGCAACGGATTTCGCTGCGAGCACTGACCTTTTCACGGCATCGGCGGAGCTGATGTCAGGCCTAGGCGCGCCGGCGCGCACCGCAACTCCGATGCCCGATTTCGCGAAATTGGCGCGGCTGCCGGGGGCAAGTTTACCTTGCTTGATCAGTTCTTCAGTTCCGCTGTCGCCCAAGATGACCAGATCGGCGGCTTCGCCGGCCGCAATGCGTTTCTGGACGTCGGGCGTGCTTGACCACGCCGCAGAGACCTTGTGGCCGGTCGCCTTCTCGAATTCGGGGATCAATTCCAGATACGCATCCTTCGTTGCAGAGGAAGCAAGGAGCAAGGAGTTTGATTTCAGCAGCCTGGGACATGCCCGGCAGGAGCAGACTTGCCACGGCGATAATAAATCGCATTTTCATGAAAATCCTCCCTCTGAAACCGATGCGCCAGATGACGGCTAATTGACCGTAAATCATCTTCGGGTCGATCTCGACTGGCTTCTTCAACATGTCAGCAGCCAGGATTCAATTTCAGCTGTCGGCACAAACCAGCGATTTGAGGTCGGGCAGAGCATGTCCGCTCGGCACGGGTATTTCAGACATCAACTTGTCCCGCTATCACCAAAGCATCGCCTGCTTCGATCCCGAGGTATCCGACCGAATGGACCCAACCCGGACATTATGCGATGTCTTGTCCGGATGCGCTGATACGCGGGCCAAAGAAGCTCAGAAGTCTGTTACCAATTGCCCGTTTTAAGAGGAGTTTCCGAAAAACTCTGTTCGGAGAATTAGGCCAAGGGAGGAAGACGTGGGAAAACCAGGATTATGCGTAGTTGTCGTAGCTGGAATCCTATCTGCAGGTTTCCCGACAAACCGCGCCAACGCGATGTCGATCACGCTGGCGCAAGCCACATCAATCGTCGATGCCGCGCTGAAGAAAGCGCGGGAGCTTAAACAGCTACCGCAAACCGTGGTAGTGCTCGATGCGGGCGGCCATCTGGTCGCTGCCAAGCGCGAGGACGGCTCGGGGATCATCCGGTTCGAGGTCGCCGTAGGCAAAGCCTATGGCGCTCTCGGTATGGGCTGGGGCTCGAGTACCATGATGGAACGTGCCGCGCAAAATCCGAACTTCCTCACGTCCATTGCGGCAGCGAGTGGCGGTCGCGTCGTGCCGGCCCCCGGCGGCGTATTGATCCGCGACGGGGACGGCGCGGTGATCGGCGCGGTCGGCATTTCCGGCGACGCCGGCGAAAATGACGAAGTGTCCGCGGTGGCTGGCATCGAAGCGGCTGGACTCAAGGCCGATCCAGGAGGAACGAAGAAATGAAGATACTTCCTTCTAGCGTTCGCTGGCGACCTAATTGACGCCTTTGGGACATGACGACCGCCATCGGCTTTCAGCTCGGGCTCCTGCAGACAGGCCACGTCCGCCTCGCACTGACGGTTCGGGCTCTCACGTAACAAGATGCAACCCGGCGTCCATGCGCACCAGTTCGCCGGTCATGTTGCTGGATTGCGGCGTGGCGAGAAAACACACCAATGCTGCGATATCGTCCGCGCTTGAAGCGACCTTGAGCGGCACTTTCGACACCACCATGTCGCGCACCTGCTTGGCGCCGGCCTCGCCGCGGCCCTTGGTGAACCAAGGCGTATCGATATAGCCGGGGCATACGGTGTTGACGCGAATCAGCGGCGCCAGCGCGCGCGCCAGCGAAAAGGTGATGGTGTTGAGCGCCCCCTTGCTCGCGGCATACGCAATCGAAGAGCCGATGCCGCTGATGCCCGCGACCGATGACACGTTGACGACCGCGGAGGCGCGCCCCGAGGCCTTGGCGCCGGCTTCCAGCAGGCTTCTCGCCGCCCGCACCATCTGGAACGGGCCGATGGTGTTGACGCCAAACAGCCGCTGAAAATCCTCCGCCGACAATCCGTCCAGATTCTCGTGCGCCATGTGCTTGGTGGTGCCGGCATTGTTGATCAGCGCATCCAGACGCCCCCAGGGCGCTGCTGCCGCGACGATCTTCCTGCAATCTTCATCGCGCGATACATCGCCCTGGACCACGACCGCTTCGCCGCCAGCCGCGCGGCAAAGATCGGCCGTCTGTTCGGCTTCCTTCTGGCTGGAGGAATAGTTGATGACGATGCGCGCGCCGCCTTTGGCCAGCATGGCCGCGGTCGCCGCCCCCAGTCCGGACGCAGAGCCGGTAACAATCGCGCACAAACCATCCTTCGACATCCGCATTTCCTCATGTGATTGGAGCTGGTCGTTTGAGACGCACCATATCGTGCCCCAAAATACCTGCAAATCGCCAAAAACTCCGTTGCGCGGAATTAATGCTGGCGGCAGCCGTTGCCTTCATGTCGCCATTGCAGGGGCACCCGCGGACATCGGCGCTTGTCATGGCAATGGCTTTTCCCCATCATGCGGTGCAAGAAAAGACGCAGCCGATGGCTGCGCGATCGGAAAAACGAGGAACGCCGTGGCGGAGAGTGAGAACATTGTCGCCGAGACCGCGGAGAAGATATTTTCACATCTCGCCGACGCGCAAACCATCAACAACGACAAGAAAGGCTCCTGGAAAGCGCCGCTGTGGCAGGCGCTGACCGACGCCGGCCTGCCGCTGTCGTGGGTCGCGGAAGATTGCGGCGGCTCCGGCGCAAGCCTAGCCGAAGGTTTCAGCGTGTTGAGCGCGGCCGGACGTTTTGCCATCGCCGTGCCGCTCGCCGAGACCATGCTGGCGGGATGGCTCTTATCGCAGGCGAAAATTCCCTCACCCGACGGCGCGATGACGGTTGCGCCCGCAAGCCCGAAAGACCGCATTACGCTGAACCCCGACGGCACCTTATCCGGCCGCGCGCGCGGCGTTCCCTTTGCCAAAGATTCAAAGCATATCGCCGTGCTCGCGGGCGGCGCCGGCTCTCTGTCGATCGCGCTGGCCGACGCGGCCAATTGCCGGATCGAGGCCGGCCTCAATCTCGCCGGCGACGGCAGTGACACAGTAACGCTGACCAACGTCCAGCCCATCGCCATCAAGCCGGCGCCGAAAGGCTTTGACCAGAACACGCTGATGCTGATGGGCGCGGTGGCGCGAAGCCTGCAGATCGCAGGCAGTCTGGAAGCGATGCTCGAGGTCAGCGTGCGTTATTCCAACGAGCGCGTCGCGTTCGAGAAAAAAATCTCGAAATTCCAGGCGGTGCAGCACAATCTGGCAAAACTCGCCGGCGAGTCCGCGGCGGCGCTGGCCGCGGCAACCTCGGCTGCGGACGCCATCGCCAACAGCAAATCCTTCGATGACGAGATTTTTCTCGAAGCGGTATCCGCAAAAGTCCGCTGCTCGGAAGCCGCCGAAAAGGGCGCTGCGATCGCCCATCAGGTCCACGGCGCGATCGGCTTCACGATCGAGCACATCCTGCATCGCTACACCTTGCGCGCGCTGGCCTGGCGCGACGATTTCGGTTCCGAGAGCTACTGGGCGGTCGAGCTCGGCAAAATGGTCGCCGCGCGCGGCGCCGATGAATTGTGGCCGCTGGTGGCATCGCGCTGATCAATAAATTCGTCTGTACGAAAGTCGAGACCTGAAAAATGACCGCAGCCCTCCGTTTCGACCCGATCCGCCTGCCGCCCGAATGCGAGAAGCTACGCAAGGAAGTGCGCGCATTTCTCGCCGACGAAGTCGCCGCCGGCACCTTCGATCCGCACAAGCCAAACCGCGAAGACACCGATGCGCCTGAATTTTCCCGCCGGGTCGGCGCCCGCGGCTGGCTCGGCATGACCTGGCCCAGGAAATATGGCGGCCATGAGCGCAGCTTTCTCGAGCGCTATGTCGTCACCGAGGAGATGCGCGTCGCCAACGCGCCGACGCGGCGCTTCTTCGTGGCCGACCGGCAGAGCGGCCCGGTGCTTTTGAAATACGCCCCCGAGCACATCAAGATGGACATCCTGCCGCGCATCTGCCGCGGCGAGGTTTGTTTTGCGATCGGCATGAGCGAGCCGAATTCCGGCTCCGACCTGTTCGCGGCCAAGACCAAGGCGACCAGGACCGACGGCGGCTGGCTCATCAACGGCACCAAGATCTGGACCTCGTCGGCGCATATCGCCGACTACATGATCGCGATCTTCCGCACCTCGCCGCCGACCAAGGAAAACCGCCGCCACGGCCTGACCCAGTTTCTGGTCGACATGAAGACGCCGGGCATCAAGGTCAATCCGATCGGCCAGATCACCGGCCAGTTCGAATTCAACGAGGTGGTGTTCACCGACGCCTTCATGCCCGACGATCATGTGCTGGGCGAAATCGATGGCGCATGGAAGCAGGCGACCAGCGAACTCGCCTATGAGCGCTCGGGGCCGGAACGCTTCCTGGAAACCTATTATGTGCTGACCGAGCTGGTTCGCGCGGTGGGATCGAAGCCCGACACCCGCAGCGCCGAAGGCATCGGCCGGCTGGTGGCGCAGCTTCACACCATGCGGCGGATGTCGGTCTCGGTCGCGGGCATGCTGCAGGCCGGAAAGGAGCCGGTGGTGGAAGCCTCGATCGTCAAGGACATCGGCACGGTCTGGGAGCAGCAACTGCCGCACCGGGTGCGCGATCTGGCGGCGTTCGTCGATCCCGATGCGTCGAACCACGAAACGCTGGAAAATCAGCTGTCATTTGCGATCAAGACCGCGCCCAAACTGACCATCCAGGGCGGCACCACCGAGGTGCTGCGCGGCATTATCGCGCGCGGGCTTGGATTGCGCTAGGCGCGCGGCCTGGCTTGCGCTAACTCATTTCAATCGAGGACAACCAATGAGCAAATTTACGGACATCGGCGTCGACAAAACCGGGCACGTCGGTACCATCGAAATCCGGCGGCCGCCGCTGAACTTTTTTGATATCTCGCTGATCAACCAGATCGCCGATGCGCTGGAGGAATTCGACCGCGATATCGAAATCCGCGCATCGGTTCTTGCCGCGCAAGGCAAGGCGTTCTGCGCCGGCGCCAATTTCAACGACCCGGCGCGGCAGGAACAGGAAGAGCGCTCCAAGTCCGATCCGGCGTCCAACCTGCCGATCAATCACCTTTACGTCCAGGCGGTGCGCATCTTCCGCAACAAGAAGCCGATCGTCGCGGCCGTGCACGGCGCCGCAATCGGCGGCGGGCTCGGTCTCGCCGTCGCCGCGGATTTTCGCGTCACCTGCCCGGAGGCGCGGTTCGCCGCCAATTTCACAAAGCTTGGCTTTCATCCGGGTTTTGGGCTGACCGCGACGCTTCCCGAGCTGGTGGGGAAAAATAACGCCGAGCTGATCTTCTACACCAGCCGCCGGGTGACCGGCGAGGAAGCCACCAGGATGGGTCTTGCGAATGTCTGCGTGCCGCAGAATCAGGTGCGCGCCGAGGCCATGAAGCTTGCCCAGGAAATTGCCGAGTGTTCGCCGCTCGGCTTGGTCTCGACCCGTGCCACCATGCGCGCCGGCCTCGCCGACCGCGTTCTGGCCGCGACCAATCACGAGCTCGCCGAACAAACGCGGCTCCGCGCCACCGAAGATTTCAAGGAAGGCGTCAAAGCCACCGAAGAGCGCCGGGTCGCGAATTTCAGGGGGCGGTGAGTTCCTCGTCGCGGCCTACCTCCGATATTGTCATTCCGGGATGTGCCTCTTGGCGCAGGCCCGGAATCCGGAAGTTATTGGCGCGAGATTCCGGGTTCGCGCTGACGCGCGCCCCGGAATGACAAAGTATAAGTCTTCGTCGTCCCTGCGAAAGCAGGGACCCATACCCCGCGGCTTATCCGTTGCGCACGATGTGAGACGGCTTCGTTCACTACGAGTACCGGTGGTTATGGGTCCATGCTTTCGCAGGGACGACAATTAATTTTTTCGCACCACCAATGCATCAACAATCGTCACGCCCTGCCCTTCCGGGTGCACCAGCACCGGGTTGAGCTCGATTTCGGAAATCTCCTTGGCGTGTTGCTCAGCCACCACTGACACTTGCGAGATCAATTGCGACAGCGCGCCAATATCGGCCGTCGCAGCCCCGCGAAATCCATTGAGCAGCGGTGCGGCCTTGAGCTCGGCCAGCATCGCGGAGGCTTCCGGCACGCTCACCGGCGCGGGCCGATAGATCACGTCCCTGAACAGTTCCGTGGTGATGCCGCCGAAACCGACCATGACCATCGGGCCGAAGGTTTTGTCCAGCATGGTGCCGATGATGATCTCGACGCCCTTTTTCGCCATTGGCCCGACGAGTACGCCCTGGATCGCCGCATCGGGGCGATGCCGGCGCGCGTTTTCGAGCAGCGCCTGATAGGCCAGGAACACCTCGCCCTTGGTCGCAATATTGACGCGCACGCCGCCGACTTCGCTCTTGTGCGGGATATCGCGCGACTGGATCTTCATCACCAGGGGAAAACCGACGCGGGCGATCGCACCGTCCAGCGCGCTTTTCTCCGTCACCAGCACCTCGTCTGGCAACGCGATGCCGGCCTCGCGCAGCAGTGACTTGCTGTCGGACTCCGAAAGCGTCGCGGATGCGAGATAAGCGGAGATATCGCGCAGCGGCAATCTCGACGCATCGGCCGGCGGCGCCAGCCTGAATTTGGCGCGCTGAACCATCCGGCGCATCGCAACGCCGACATGCGTCAGCCCGGACAACACGATCGCGCCCGAGGCCGCGAGTTCGGTGCGCGCGAACTGCGACGGCAGCGTATAGGAGTAGAACACGACCGGCTTGTTCTGGGCATCGAGCACCGGCTTCAGCTCGACCTGCTTGAACGGCATCCTTGTGTCGCTCGACAGCGACAGCACCACCAGGATGGCGTCGACCTCGTCCGATACGTCGAGCAGGTCGATGCTCTTCTGCAAGCCGCCGCTGTGCACGCCTTGCGCGGTGACGTCGATCGGGTTGCGCGTCGCGCCATAGGACGGCAGCAGCTTGCCGATCTCCGCCTGGATCGCCTGTGATAATTCCGGCACCTGCAGACCCTGCATCGCAACCGTGTCCGCGCCCCAGATGCCGGCGCCGCCCGAGACCGTGAGCACCGCGACGCGATCACCTTTCGGCATCGGATTGGTGGTCAGAACCGCCGCAATGGTGACGGCCTCATCGAGATCGTTGGAGACGATAAAACCGTACTTTGCGAATACCGCGTCATAGGCCGCCGACCAGCCGGCCATGCTGGCGGTATGCGAGGCGGCGGCGCGCTCGCCGGCGCCGGAGCGGCCGACTTTTGTCACGATCACGGGCTTGCCGATCTCGGCGGCGCGGCGGGCGGCGGCGAGAAATTTATCGACGTCGCGAACCCCCTCGATGAACAAGAGGATCACGTCGGTTGCAGCATCCTGCACCATATATTCGAAGAACTCGCCGGCGCCGAGATCGGATTCGTTGCCGGCGCTGATGACGTAACTGAGCGCGATGCCGAGCGCGCGGGCGCGGTGATAGATCGCAAAGCCGATGCCGCCGCTCTGCGCCACGATGCCGATCCGCCGTTTGCTCGCGATCAGCCGCGGCTCATTGGGCTTGACATCGACGGTCGGGCTGAAGCTGGCGGCAACGCGCTGGACTTCGCTGAAAAATCCTTCCGCATTGGGACCGGAAATACGCATGCCGGTCTTTTTCGCAAGCGCCGCGATAGCATCCTGCATCGCGGCGCTGTCGCCGCCTTCCTCCGCAAATCCGGACGAGATGATCACCGCGTTCTTGACGCCGGCGGCGGCGCATTGTTCTAGCGCGCCAAGAACGGCCTTGGCCGGAATGATGACGATGGCGAGGTCGATCGGCTGCCCGACATCGGCGATCGAGGAAAAACATTTCAACCCATCGATATCGCCGTAGTTGGGATTGACCGGATAAATTTTTCCCGGAAATTCGTTCTTGCGCAGCATCGACAATAGCCGGCCGGGGATTTTCTCCTGGTCGCGCGATGCCCCGATCAGCGCGATGCTGTCGGGCGCGAAGAACCTATCGAGCGGATGCGGCATTCAGGACGATCCTTTTGACGCCGTCATTGCGAGCGCAGCGAAGCAATCCATAGCTGCAACAAGGAAATGGATTGCTTCGTCGCTACGCTCCTCGCAATGACGGCAGAAACCAGTCCCGCAGCTGTTTGATCACGCCACCAGACTGAACGTGACGCCGCCGAGCAGAAACGAATTGCCCGACACCGCGCGGCCTTTCGCCTTGGCGGCATCGAGCACCTTGGCAACATCGGCAACCTTGAACGTCAGGCCGCTCATGATCTCGCTTTCGCTCCTGACAAAACGGAAAGCGCAATTGGGCAACTCAAGCTCGGGATCGCCGGTCTTGCCCTTGCTCACGGGAATTCCGATGATCTTGCCCCAGTGCTCGGCCAAACCTTGCGGCTCCGGGCTTTGCATCTCGACGCCGATCAAGGCCTGCGTCACGTCCTTGGCGATCGATTTCTGCCAGTCCGGCCCGGCCGGCGGATAAGGACCCAAAACATCGTCGCTGCCCTCGGTGTGATTGAATTCGATGAACGCCGCGCGGCAATCGCGCGGATGCAGTTGCACGCCGTGATAGGGCGCGTGATCGATGACGTTGGCGACGCGCACGTCGATCTCCCTGGCATGCCGGCCGCGCTGGTCGGGATCGTCGCAGCAGAAGATCGCCATGTAGCCGCCGCGGCCGCCGGTCTTGTCGAGAAAGCGCCCCGCCGCGGTGCCGGGTTGTGTCGGCGCCACCACTTCCAGAAGAATGGTATCGACCGGCAGCAGCGCGTTCTCCAGGCCGTATTTGGCGACGTTGCCGTCGCGATAGCAGACGCTCAACCCCATGATATCAGCGATATCGCTGATGACCGGCTCGAGATGCGGCGCCACCAGGCAGATTTGCCGCAGCCGGATGTAGCCGGCCATTTCAGTTGCCCTGAAACACGGGTTTGCGCTTCTCGACAAAGGCTTTCGCGGCTTCCTTGTGGTCGGCGGTCTCGCCGGAGCGCGAATGATGGATCGCCTCGGCGTCGAAACAGGCCTCCAGCGACAGGTGCTCGGCGTTGTTGATGTTGCGCTTGATGTAGCCCAGCGTCACCGACGGACCCTGCGCCAGCGACATCGCCAGCTCCTGCGCCGCGGATTCAACCTCGGCATCGGGAACCACGCGCGTTACGATGCCGAGCGCCAGCGCTTCCTGCGCGGTGAGCACCGGCGACATCAGATAAAGCTCGCGCGCCCTCGCGCTGCCGAGCAGATGGGTGAGGAAATAGGTGCCGCCGTAATCGCCGGACAGACCGACCTTGGCGAAGGCGGTGGTGATCTTGGCGGAGGCAGAGGCGATGCGGAGATCGCAGGCCAGCGCGATCGAAAGCCCGGCGCCGGCGGCCGCGCCGTCGACCTGCGCCACCACCGGCTTCGGCATCTCGTGCAAAATGCGCGAGACTTCCATGCCGCGGCGAAGGTTTGCCATCTTGGCTTCGAACGCCAGCGGCGCGCGTCCCTCCGCCATCGATTTCACATCGCCGCCGACGCAGAACGTGCCGCCGGCGCCCTTCAGCAGGACCGCGCGGACCTCGTGCTCGTCAGCGGCGCGCCGCGCCGCCTCGACCAGACCACGCGTCATGTCCGGATTGAGCGCATTGCGCCGATCGGGACGGTTCATGGTGATGGTGAGCAGCCCGGAATCGAGCTTTTGCAGGACCATTTCATTGTTCATGACGTTTTGCCTTTGTTGTTTGTTGTTGGTTGTCCGTCATTGCGGGCCAACGGGTCGGCGCAAAGCGCCGCCCGATGACAGGCTCCGCGAAGCAATCCATGCAGCCTCAGGAAGATGGATTGCTTCGTCGCTGCGCTCCTCGCAATGACGGTCAGGGGCGGTCACGCTTACTTCTTCACCAGCGGGCAGCGTGACAGCTCGAGCGACTGGAATGCTTCGTTGCCGGGGACTGTCCCTAACAGCTTGTAGTCGTCCCAGCGTCCCTTGGATTCCGACGGCTTCTTGACCTCGAACAGATACATCTCGTGCACCATGCGGCCGTCCTCGCGAATTTTGCCGTTCTTGGCGAACATGTCGTTGATCGGGGTGTCCTTCATGACCTTGATGACGGCCGCCGAGTCGGTGGTCCCGGCGGCCTTCACGGCTTCCAGATAATGCGTCACCGACGAATAGACGCCGGCCTGTGCCGCGGTCGGCTCCCGCTTGACGCGCTCCATGAAGCGCTTGGAGAAAGCGCGGGTGTCGTCGTTGAGGTCCCAATAGAACGCTTCGGCGAGCAGCATTCCCTGCGCGGTTTCAAGGCCGACGCTGTCGATATCGGTGATGAATGCCAAGAGCGGCGACAGCCGCTGGCCGCCGCTTTTTGTCAATCCAAATTCGGCCGCCTGCTTGATCGCATTGATGGTGTCGCCGCCGGCATTGGCGAGCCCCACCACTTTGGCCTTCGAGCTTTGCGCCTGCAGCAGGAACGACGAAAAGTCCGAGGTGTTGAGCGGGTGCCTGACGCTGCCCAGCACCTTGCCGCCGTTCTTCAAAACGACGTTGGTGGTGTCCTTTTCGAGGTCCTGCCCGAACGCATAGTCGGCCGTCAGGAAGAACCAGGTGTCGAACCCCGCCTTGACGGTGGCGAGCCCGGTGACATTGGCCTGCGCGAAGGTGTCGTAGGCGTAGTGCACCGTGTAAGGACCACAGGCCTCGTTGCTGAGCCGGATCGAGGCCGGGCCGTTGAACATAACGATCTTGTTGCGCGCCTTCGCGATCTCGCCGGCCGCCAGGGCGGTCGCGGACGCCGCAACGTCAAAGATCATTTCGACGCCCTGGTTGTCGAGCATGTCGCGGGCGATGTTGGCGGCAAGATCGGCCTTGTTGAGATGATCGGCCGCGACGATCTCGATCTTGCGGCCGAGCACCTCGCCGCCGAAATCCTCCGCCGCCATCCTCGCAGCCATCTCGCTGCCGGGCCCGGTGATGTCGGCGTAGAGGCCGGACATGTCGAGGATGCCGCCGAGCTTTAGCGGAGGCTTGCTTTGCGCGAATGCCGCGGTCGCGGCAACGGCCAGCACCGAGGCGAAAACGCCGGAAAGAACTCGTTTCATCAAAACCTCCCTGTCGGTGCCGCGATTGCTTTCGCGGCCATTAATTCCGTTGCCTCGATCATGCCGCAGGCGCTTGCCAGCGGCAAGCCGCGCGAAGCTTCGCCGGCAGGCGTTTTTCTACTAAGCGGAATGACAGTCAGAACGTTTTCCAGTTCGGTGGCTTCATCCTTCGAGACGCGGCTTGCGCCGCTCCTCAGGATGAGGCCCTTAGACCCTCATGGTGAGGAGCGCGGCAACGCCGCGCGTCTCGAACCACGAGGCCACCGCCCAAGCGGAATGGGCTCTCGCGCTGTTGCTCTGCGTCACGCCAACAATCCCTTTCCCGGAACATGGTTGAGCTCCAGCCTTATTCCGTCGGGATCCTCGAACAGCAGCGAATAGTATCCCGGCGCCCATTGATCCTCGCGCGGCGCGCGAATGATGGTCACGCCGAGCGAGCAGAGGAAGCCGTGCAGTTCGTCGACGTCGGCGCGCTCGCGGGCGCGAAAGCAGAGATGGTGCAGGCCGACGCGATTTTGCTCGAACGCAGCTCCGGCATGCTCGGAGGCCGGCGCGTTGATCCCGACCGCGGTGCGCCCGCCGACGCAGTAAAAGCTTGTGTCGCTGTCGATCATCGGCTTCAGCCCAAGAAACGGCAGCAGTTTTCGGTAGAATTCGCGCGAGCGTTCGAAATTCGACGCGGTCAGAAAAATATGCGCGATGCCGTTGACTTCCATCTGGCCCCCCTTCGTCAGCAGGACGATCTCGGATAAACAGCGCGTTTGCGGGTCGCCAGCATAGCGCAATTGATCCGGACAGAGAGCAGCGGCATGAAACGCGTGACCGGAGGGGCAAGGCGTTGCGGCCATTGGGTCGCGGTGGTGTCGACGTGCAGCCTCATGCTCGTTGTCGCCACTGGTCCGGCCAATTCCGCGGGATGCGCGCTCGAACCGCAGGGCGAAGGCCGCGTCGTCGAGATCATCGATGCGCGCACCTTCCGCCTGGCTGACGGCCGCGAGGTCGTTCTTGCCGGCATCGAGCCGGTCGTGACCGAAAAGGCCACGCGCACATCGGCGCTGTCGGCGATCCTCGCCGGCCGCGACGTGACGTTGCGCGGCGAGGATGACACGCCCGACCGTTACGGCCGCCAGCCCGCCTTCGTGTTTCTCGCGCCCTCCGAAACCTTGGTGCAGGGTCAGCTTTTGGCGCAGGGCGAGGCGCTGTTCTCCGGCGCCGTCACCGACAAGGACTGTGCCTCGGTGCTGACCGCCGCGGAGGCCGAGGCCCGCCAGGCCAAGCGTGGAACCTGGGCCGATCCCACGGCCATAAAAAACGCGGAAAGTCCGGGCGATATTTTGACCGGGATCGGGCGCTTTACAGTGGTCGAAGGCAGGGTGTTGTCCGTCCGGCAGGCGGGGGCAACGACTTACCTGAATTTTGGGCGTAGCTGGACACGGGGCTTTGCTGCGACTATTTCGAGGCGCATGGTGGCGGCCTTCGAGGCTGCCGGGACTGGCGTTAAGTCTTTTGAAAATCGACGGATTCGCGTCCGCGGCTTCGTCGAGGCGCGTGGCGGGCCGCGAATCGAATTGTTGCGGGTGGGGCAGGTTGAGTTGCTGGGCGGGAACTAGTTCCCTGGACAAACAAAGAGTAGCCGCTGTGGCAGGGTGTGTGGGACGGCGCGAAAGAGGCACGAGCCGCCGCCTTTGGGCTGCGGCCACCTTGCTATGCGCCGCCTTCGCGCTGGCCGCCTGCGGCGATATCAACCGGTTCCAGACCGCGTCTCCGGCGGCAAGTTCGGTCAAGCCCAACCGCACGGTCGCGCAGACGCCGGCCGCCGAGCGCGAGCATGAGCGAATTCTCTCCTCCTATGGCGGCGCCTATGACGATCCGAAGCTCGAAGCGCTGATCGGCAAGACGGTCGACCGCCTGGTGGCGGCATCGGATCGACCGGATCAGGCCTACAAGGTGACGATCCTCAATTCGGGTGCGGTCAACGCGTTCGCGCTTCCGACCGGCCAGCTTTACGTGACGCGCGGGCTGATCGCGCTCGCCAGCGACACCTCGGAATTGTCGTCGGTGCTGAGCCACGAGATGGCGCATGTGCTGGCCAAGCACGCATCGATCCGCGAGGACCAGGCGCGCCAGGCCGCGATCGTCACCCGCGTCGTCACCGACATGAGCAACGATCCCGATTTGACCGCGCTGGCGCTGGCGAAAACCAAGCTGACGATGGCGAGCTTTTCCCGCGCCCAGGAGTTCGAGGCCGATGGCATCGGCGTCGGCATTTCGGCGCGTGCCCATTTCGATCCCTATGGCGCGGCGCGTTTCCTGGCGGCGATGGAGCGCAACGCCGCGCTGAAGGCGGGAAAAGCCACCTCGCTCGATCCGCGCGCGCAGGACTTTCTGTCTTCGCATCCGGCAACGCCGGAGCGCGTGCAGAACGCGCAGAACTCGGCAAGGCAGTACCGGGCGCCGGAAGGCGGCGAACGCGATCGCGAAACCTATCTCGGCGCCATCGATAACATCGTCTACGGCGAGGACCCGAGCGAGGGATTCGTCCGCGGCCGACGCTTCCTGCATCCCAAGCTCGGCTTCACCTTCGCAGCACCCGAAACCTTCTCGCTGGACAACACCGCCCAGGCCGTGATCGGCGTCCGCGAGGGCGGCACGCAGGCGATGCGCTTCGATGTGGTGCGGGTCCCGGCGGAACAGACGCTTGGCGAATATCTCAATTCGGGCTGGATGGAAGGCGTCGACAAGGCCTCGACCGAGGATCTGACCATCAACGGTTTTCCGGCGGCATCCGCGACGGCGCATGGCGATCAATGGCAGTTCAGGGTCTATGCGCTGCGCTTCGGCAGCGACGTCTACCGCTTCATTTTCGCCACCAAGCAGCGCAGCATCGAGAGCGACCGCAACGCGCGCGAAACGGTGAACTCGTTCCGCCGCCTGACGCTCGAGGAAATCCAGGCGGCGCGGCCGCTGCGGATAAAAGTCATTACCGTGCAACCCGGCGACACCGTGGAATCGCTGTCGCACCGCATGGCCGGCGTCGACCGCCCGGCCGATCGCTTCCGGATCCTGAACGGGCTCGATACCCACGCGCAGGTGAAAGTGCGCGACCTCGTCAAGATCGTGGTGGATTGATTCCGCCTTCGCTTACCTCTCCCGCTTGCGGGGGAGGTCGACGCGCTCGACAGAGCGCGGCGGGTGGGGGAAATCTCTCCTCTCGCATCGTGGGGACCGGTTATGCGGCGGCACCCCCACCCCAGCCCTCCCCCGCAAGCGGGAGAGGGAGCGCAGCGGTGCAACGTGCTACATCACCTTCACCGCCTGAATGACAAACAACAAAAAGCCCGGTCTTTCGACCGGGCCTTTTCTTGTTTCGATCAGCCAAACCGCTTACGCGGCTTCATCCGCAACCGCGGCATCGTCGCCGTCGGCATCGGGATCGGCCTCGCCCTCGGCGTCCGCCTCGGCTTCGGTCTCGGTCTTGGCGCCGCGGCGCGGGCTCTTGGCGAGCTGGCTTTCGACTTCCTTGACCGCCTCGGTTTCGGTCACGTGCTGCACGACCGCGATTTCCCGCGACAGACGATCGAGCGCCGCTTCATAGAGCTGGCGCTCGCTGTAGGACTGTTCGGGCTGCGATTCGGAGCGATAGAGATCGCGCACCACTTCGGCGATGGCGACGATGTCGCCCGAATTGATCTTGGCTTCATATTCCTGGGCCCGGCGCGACCACATCGTGCGCTTGACGCGGGCGCGGCCTTTCAGGGTTTCCAGCGCGCGCTTGACGAGAGCCGGCTCCGACAGCTTGCGCATGCCGACATTGGCGACCTTGGCGGTCGGCACCCGCAGCGTCATCTTGTCCTTCATGAAGTTGATCACGAACAGTTCAAGCTTGGCGCCGGCAATCTCCTGGTCCTCGATGGCCAGGATCTGGCCAACTCCGTGGGCGGGATAAACCACGAATTCGTTGGTCTTGAAGCCCTGACGCTGGGTCAAAACCTTTTTCGGCTCCTCGACGCGCGGCGCCACGGCCGCAGGCTTTGCGGCGGGCTTGTGCGCAACCGGCTTGACCGCAGCCTTGGCGGCAGTCCTGGCGACGGTTTTCGGAGCAGTCTTGGAGGCGGCGACCTTCGAAGCAGTGGCCTTCGAACCCGTCGCTTTCGCGGCAGTTTTTGCAGTCTTGTTTGGCATTGCGCTTCTTTTGTTTTTTGAGGATTTCGCAGCCGAGGCCTTGGTGGCTATCCGGGCAGACCTGAGAGAAGCCCGGGCACGGCTTTTTGTTGCGCTGCGGCTGGCCGCGGCGGCTTTTTTGACGGTCGTTCTAGAAGCACTCTTTTTACGCGTTTTCTGTGACACAGCCTGCGCGCGGAACTGCCACGCCCCTGTTTCGATGGTTTAATGTGCCCAATATAGCACATTTTCCGCAAAAATCAATGGTTTACGCCCCAATCGGGACGCTTGGCGGGGCATTTGGGCCACATCGCCGGGATTAGGGTTAAGTAGAACCCGGTATTCCCTTAGTCGCCGGTCCCCGGCGCTGAAGAAAAATATTTCTCGAATTTGCCTTCCATCCCCTCGAAATCTTTCGCGTCGGGTGGCGATTCCTTCTTCTGGGTGATGTTCGGCCAGCTCTTGGCGTATTCGGTATTCACTTCCAGCCATTTCTCCAGGCCCGGCTCGGTGTCGGGCTTGATGGCGTCGGCCGGACATTCAGGTTCGCACACGCCGCAATCGATGCATTCGTCGGGATGGATGACCAGCATGTTCTCGCCCTCGTAGAAGCAGTCCACCGGGCAGACTTCAACGCAATCGGTATATTTGCATTTGATGCAGGCTTCAGTGACGACGTAAGTCATCCAAGACTCCGAAACGGACCAATTTTAAGTGGGTGGCGTAGCCCAGGAACTCCGCAGCCGCAAGGAAAGACGGCACTTCCAGCAGGCGTTTTCGAGCGGTTCTGAACCAGGCTGAATCGAGCGCGATATAGATAGTTACTCTTGCCGTTCCTGCAAATCGTCGTAGAGCACGCGCGCCGCTGCCGCATCGCCCCGCCGCTCCGCAAATCCGACTACCTTCAGGATGCGCACGCTGCGATCGAGCCCGATGGTCAGCACGTCGCCAACCTTCACGCCGTGGCCCGGCGCCTTTTCGCGTATGCCATTGATGCGGACATGGCCGGCCTCGACCAGCGCCGCGGCGCTGGTGCGGGCCTTCACCACCCGCGCGTGCCACAACCATTTATCGAGACGCTGGCGTTCCAAGCCACACCACTTCGTGGAAACAGCCGATCATATTGGATCGACGCGGCAAACTCAAAGCCATCCCCGTCATCCTGAGGAGCCGCGAAGCGGCGTCTCGAAGGACGACGGCCCGGCCGCCGCTCATCCTTCGAGGCTCGCGGAGCCTGTCATCGGGCCGCGCTTCGCGCGGACCCGTTGGCTCGCACCTCCAGCGACAACGGCAAAGCCGTTGCGCAGGGATGACGGATTTGGGAGTTAGCGATCCTTGTTGGCGGTGAGCTGATCCTTCAGTGCCGCCAGTTTGGCAAAGGGCGAATTGGGATCGACCGGGCGATCGCGTTCGCGCGGGGCCGCGCTGGTGGCGTATTGCCGGTGC
>Ga0209438_1000188_pt1 | contig 17297 bp, 19 predicted proteins | sample GraSoi_2013_20cm_FD_185825 | JGI IMG/M metagenome (GOLD analysis project Ga0209438, IMG submission 185825) | Grasslands soil microbial communities from the Angelo Coastal Reserve, California, USA - Sample 9_17_2013_20cm (SPAdes) (version 2) | ecosystem: Environmental > Terrestrial > Soil >...
TGAACATCTATCTGAACGACGAAGACATCCGCTACCTCCAGAAGGAGAAGACCCCGGTCAAGCCGGGTGATTCGCTCAGCATCGTGCCGTCGGTCGCGGGGGGTGTAGGGGCGGGTCTTCAGACTCCCCCCGGGTCGGCGGCGACCGACCTCAGCGCTGAGGAGATCAAGCGCTACTCGCGGCACCTGATCATGCCGGAGGTCGGCCTCGACGGGCAGAAGAAGCTGAAGGCCGGCAGCGTGCTGTGCATCGGCGCCGGCGGCCTCGGCTCGCCCGCCGCGATGTACCTCGCCGCGGCAGGCGTCGGCCGCATCGGCATCGTCGACTTCGACGTCGTCGACTTCAGCAACCTGCAGCGCCAGCTGCTGCACGGGACCTCGTCGGTCGGCCGCTCGAAGCTCGACTCCGCGAAGGATCGGCTGCACGATCTCAATCCTCATGTCGAGATCGATACCTACGAGACGACCGTCTCCTCGGACAACGCGCTGGATCTGTTCAAGCCGTACGACGTGATTCTCGACGGCACAGACAACTTCCCGACGCGGTACCTGGTGAACGACGCGTGCGTGCTCGCGGGCAAGCCGAACGCCTACGGCAGCATCTTCCGCTTCGAGGGACAGGCGTCGGTCTTCGCGACGAAGGAAGGCCCCTGCTACCGCTGCCTCTATCCCGAGCCGCCGCCACCCGGACTCGTCCCGAGCTGCGCCGAAGGCGGCGTGCTCGGCGTGCTGCCCGGCATCATCGGCGTCATCCAGGCCACCGAAGCGATCAAGTTGATCCTCGGCGTCGGCGATCCGCTGATCGGCCGCTTCCTTATCTACGACGCGCTCAAGATGCGCTTCCGCGAGCTGAAGCTGCGCAAGGATGCGGACTGCCCGGTGTGCGGCACGCACCCGACCGTGACGAAGCTGATCGACTACGAGCAGTTCTGCGGCATCAGGCCCGAGCCGGCCGCCGCCCAGGCGACAGGAGTATCCGTGAACGAGTGGGAAACGACATCGGTCGATCTGAAGAAGCGGATCGATGCGGGCGACGACGTGTTCATCCTCGACGTGCGCGAGCCGAACGAGTATCAGATCTGCCGGATTCCTGGGTCGGTCCTCATTCCGCTCGGCGAGCTGCCGCGGCGTTACGCCGAGCTGCCGAAGGACAAGGACATCGTCGCGCACTGCAAGATGGGCGGGCGCAGCGCCAAAGCCCAGGAGTTTCTGCAGTCGGTGGGGTTCAAGCGGGTCAAGAACCTCAGGGGCGGGATTCTTGATTGGATCGACAAGGTCGATCCCTCTCAGCCGAAGTATTAACGAAACGCAGCGGATGGGCTGGTCGCCGGCCCATCCGCAAATCCGACCGATCTTGACGGGGTTCGCTCAAGGGTCATAAAATACGACGATCCTAGTCGGATATAGCGGGGCCCTGGCGCGCGGGGTTTGCGCTGGGTGCTCGTAGCAGGTCCGCCATGCTGAGACTGTCGAAGAAAGCTGATTACGCGCTGATGGCGATGAAACATCTCGCCCAGAAGCGAGACGTCTCGTCGACGAGCGCCCGCGAGATTGCCGAGCAGTACGACATCCCGATCGAGTTGATGGCCAAGGTGCTTCAGCGGCTCGTGCGGCTGCGGCTGCTGGCCTCCACGCAGGGGACGCGCGGCGGCTACATGCTCGGACGTCCGGCGATCAAGATCAGCGTGGCCGAAGTGATCGAGGCGATCGACGGGCCGTTCACCGTCACCGCGTGCTCGACCGACAAACACGACTGCGAGCAGTTCGGCAAGTGCAGCATCCGCGACCCGCTCTGGGCGATTCGCGAGCGGATCGTCGCCGCGCTTGGAACCGTGACGATTGCGGAGATCGCCGCCGAGAGCGTGCCGGTCGCGGCCACGCACGCGGCGGTGCTCCATAACGCGAGACCGTAGAAGTACGTAGGGCGGGGTGCCGCCGAGCGCAAGGTTCCAGGCGCAGGCGGACCCGCCGGAGAGAAACGATGAAGCTCCCGATTTACATGGATTACCACGCCACGACCCCGGTCGACCCGCGGGTGCTCGAGGCGATGATGCCCTACTTCTCCGAGAAGTTCGGCAACGCGGCGAGCCGCAACCATCCGTTCGGATGGGAGGCCGAGGAAGCCGTCGAAGCGGCCCGCAAGCAGGTTGCGGATCTGATCGGCGCGAACCCGAAGGAGCTCATCTTCACGAGCGGCGCCACCGAGTCGAACAACCTCGCGATCAAGGGCGTCGCCGAGATGTACCGGGAGAAGGGCAACCACGTCATCACGTGCGTCACCGAGCACAAGGCGGTGATCGACACCTGCAAGAAGCTCGAGAAGCAGGGGCTGCGCGTGACGTACCTGCCGGTCCAGAAGGACGGCCGCATCGACCTCGACGAGCTGCGCGCGTCGATCACCGACAAGACGATCCTCATCACGATCATGACCGCCAACAACGAGATTGGCGTGATTCAGCCCATCGCGGAGATCGGCGCGATCGCGAAGGGGAAGGGGATCCTCTTCCACACCGACGGCGTGCAGGCGGTGGGCAAGGTGCCGTTCGACGTGACGTCGCTGAAGGTGGACCTCGTCTCGATCAGCGGCCACAAGATTTACGGGCCGAAGGGTGTCGGCGCGCTCTACGTCCGCCGGCGCAACCCGCGCGTGCTGCTCGCGGAGCAGATCAACGGCGGCGGCCACGAGCGCGGCATGCGGTCGGGCACGCTGAACGTTCCCGGCATCGTCGGTCTCGGCAAGGCGGCGCAGCTCTGTCAGCAGGACATGGAGAAGGACACCGCGCGGCTGCGCAACCTCCGCGACCGCTTGAACGAGCAGCTGCACAAGAACCTCGACGAGATCTACATCAACGGCTCCTGGGAGCACCGGCTCCCGCACAATTTGAACATCAGCTTCGCCTACGTCGAGGGTGAGTCGCTGCTGATGGGAATCAACGACGTCGCGGTCTCGTCCGGTTCCGCGTGCACCTCGGCGAGCCTCGAGCCGTCCTACGTGCTCAAGGCGCTCGGGGCCGGCGACGACCTCGCCCATTCGTCCATCCGATTCGGCCTCGGCCGCTGGACGACCGACGAAGAGGTCGACTACGTCGTCGACAAGCTCACGAAAGTAGTGCGGCGCCTCCGCGAGATGTCGCCGCTGTACGAGATGGTCAAGGAAGGGGTCGACCTTTCCAAGATGCAATGGGTGACGCATTAAGCACGGACCTGAAAGGTCCGCGCCGCAACTCTGCTGGGTAGGGCGGGTCCTTTCGGACCAGCCAGGAGATAACAATGGCTTACTCAAACAAGGTCGTCGATCACTACGAGAACCCGCGCAACGTCGGGTCGCTGCCGAAGGACGACGTCAACGTCGGCACCGGGCTCGTCGGCGCGCCAGAGTGCGGCGACGTGATGAAGCTCCAGGTGAAGGTGAATCCCGAGACCGGGGTCATCGACGACGCGAAGTTCAAGACGTTCGGGTGCGGCTCCGCCATCGCCAGCTCCAGCCTCGCGACCGAGTGGCTGAAGGGGAAGACGGTGGACCAGGCGCTCGCGATCAAGAACACCGAGATCGTCGCGGAACTGTCGCTGCCGCCGGTGAAGATTCACTGTTCGGTGCTCGCCGAGGACGCCATCAAGGCGGCGATTGCCGACTACAAGAAGAAGCAGGACGAGGCGAAGGGCGTGAAGGCCGTCGCCGAGCACGCGCAACCGAGCGCGTAGCGGGGGCGTCCCAGTAATCAGCCAGAGTAGGCGGGTCCTTTTGGACAGAGTAGGGCGGGTCCTTTTGGACCCGCCAGATGAACATGATTCAGATTTCCGAGACCGCCGCGAGGAAGATCAGATCGCTGATGGCCAAGCAGGGCATCCGCGACGGCGGCCTTCGTGTGGGCGTGAAGGGCGGCGGCTGCTCGGGTCTCAGCTACATCTTCGCCTGGGAGCGCGAGCCGCGCCTCGGCGACGAGGTGTTCGAGGGGCCGGAGGGCGCGAAGATCTTCGTCGACAAGAAGAGCCATCTGTTCCTGGACGGGACCACACTCGACTACGACACCGAGCTTCTCAGCAAGGGATTCGTCTTCCACAACCCGAACGCAAAATCGACGTGCGGCTGTGGAAGCTCGTTCGGCGCATGAATGACTGGCGACCCTATCCCGGTTCGTGCATCCTCCACACTCGAGTGCCGCAACTGCGGCGCCGGCGCACCCGTCGATGAGCACTTCTGCCCGCAGTGCAGCCGCATCCTCGCGCTCGGGCGGCACGGCGACTACTTTTCGTTCTTCGGGCTGCCGCGCAAGCTGGTGATCGATCCGGCCGATCTCGAGCGGCGCTTCCGCGACCTGAGCCGCAAGTTTCACCCTGACTACTTCTACAACGCGTCGCCGACCGAACGGCTGGCCAGCCTCGAGCGCTCGTCGTACCTGAACGACGCGTATCGCGCGCTGAAGAACCCCGTGTCGCGCGTGGAGCATCTGCTCGCGATTGAAGGACTGCCCCCGGCGAAGTCGGAGGACCCCTCGACAGGCTCGGGGCTGGGGGGCGGCAAGGTGCCGCCGTCGCTGCTCGAAGAGGTGTTCGCACTGAACGAGGAGCTGGACGAGATTCGGGAGCTACGCGAGTCTGGAGCGGATCCGGACAAGCTGCGCGCACGGCTGGAGAAGGCGCGCGCGCCGATTGACGCCAGGCGCGACGAGCACGAGCAGCAGCTGCAGGCGCTGAGCGCGCGCTGGGACAGCCAGCAGGGCGCGCCCCCTGCCGAGAAGCGCGCCACGCTCGATGCCTTGCGTGAGCGTCTCCTGGAGCGCAACTACATCAACAACCTGCTCGCAACCATCGAACGCGAGGTCGCGAGCCTGGCCGGCAGCGGGCAGCCGGCCACGGGCAGTCATGGGTAAAGTCGTCGGCATCGATCTCGGGACGACCAACAGCCTGGTCGCCTACGTGGACGGCGGCAGGCCGGTCGTCATACGGGACGAGGGTGGCGACGCGCTCGTGCCGTCCGTTGTCTCGCTGGGCGAGGACGCGACGATTTTCGTCGGCCGCGAGGCGCAGCGGCGGCTGCTGACGGCGCCCTCGCGGTCGGTCTATTCCGTCAAGCGATTCATGGGGCGCGGCATCGACGATGTGCGCGGCGATGCCGCGCTGCTCCCGTTCCGCGTCTCCGGCGAGCCCGGCGGCGTCGTCCGGATCGGCGTGGCCGATCGTGAGTTCACGCCACCGGAGATCTCGGCATTCGTGCTTCGCGAGCTGAAGCATCGCGCCGAGGAGCATTTCCGCGAGCAGGGGGAGTTCGATTTCGAGGTCGATCGCGCGGTCATCACCGTGCCGGCGTACTTCAACGACGCGCAGCGCACCGCCACGCGCGACGCGGGACGCCTCGCCGGCCTCGAGGTGCTGCGCATCATCAACGAGCCGACCGCCGCCTCGCTCGCCTACGGGCTCGACACGCGCAATCGCGGGACGATCGCGGTGTACGACCTTGGCGGCGGCACGTTCGACATTTCGATACTGAAGGTCGAGGACGGCGTGTTCCAGGTCCTGTCGACCAATGGGGACACGCATCTCGGCGGCGACGACATCGATCGTCTGCTCGTCGAGATGGTGCTGGCCGATCTCGCCGGGTCGGCGTCGCCGGGTGCCGCCGAGGGCCGAATTCCCGCCGAAGGCGGACCCGCCAGAGCGAAAGGTCGTGGGGCGGGTGCCGCCGAGCATCTCGGTGCCGGCGCAGGCGGACCCGCCGCGGCCGGCTTCGGCGGACCTGCCATCGAAGCCATTCGCCGAGCCGTCATCCAGGCCAAGTGGGATCTGTCCGACGTCGAGGAGACGGAGATTCACGTCGAGCCGTCGCCAGCCGTCCCGGCCGGGTATCGGAGACGCATCACGCGCGCCGACTTCGAGCGGATCATCCATCCGCTCGTCGACCGCACGATGGATCCCTGCCGCCAGGCGCTGGCCGACGCCGGCCTGCAGCCGAAGGACATCGACGAAGCGGTGCTCGTCGGCGGCTCGACGCGCATCCCGCTCGTCCGGCGCATGGTCGAGGAACTGTTCGGCCGGACGCCGCACAGCGAGCTCAACCCCGACGAGGTCGTGGCGCTCGGCGCCGCCGTGCAGGCCGACATTCTCGTCAGCGGCCGGCGCGAGATGCTGCTGCTCGACGTCACCCCGCTGTCGCTCGGCATCGAGACGATGGGCGGCGTGGTGTCGAAGATCATCCTGCGCAACTCCACGATTCCCGCAAGCGGCCGCGAGATGTTCACGACCGGCGTGGACAACCAGACCGGCGTCGACATCCACGTGCTGCAGGGCGAGCGCGAGCTCGCCGCCGACTGCCGTTCGCTCTCGCACCTGCACCTGCGCGGGATTCCACCGATGGTGGCCGGCCTGCCGCGCATCGAGGTCCGCTTTCAGATCGACGCCAATGGCATCCTCAGCGTCGCCGCGCGCGAGCTGCGCACCGGCATCGAGCAGACGATCGAGGTGAAGCCGTCGTACGGCCTGACCGACCAGGAAGTGGAGCGGATGCTCATCGAGTCGTTCGAGCACGCCGAGGCCGACTTCGAGGCGCGGCTCCTGATCGACGCGCGCAACGAGGCCGAGAGCGTCGTTCACGCGACCGAGAAGGTCCTCCGCCGCCTGGACCTCGACGGCGCCGGCTCCGGGGCGTTCGAGCCGGGCGAGCGCGAGCGGATCAATTCGGCGCTCATCGGCCTCAAGGCCGTCATGGCCGGAACCAGCCGCGAGACGATTCACGACTGGACGCACGCGCTCAATCACGTCACGCAGCGCCTCGCCGAAGTGACGATGAACCGCACGGTGCGTGAGGCGCTCGCCGGCAGGAATGTGAAGGACGTCTGATGCCCAAGGTGACTTTCATCAAGGATGGCAAGGAAACCACCGTCGAGTTCGAGAAGGGCAAGCTCGAATACCAGCACCACGGCCTGCCGGAGTCGTTTCTCGACGTCGCGATGAACTTCGGCGTTCCGCTGGAGCACGCGTGCGGCGGCAGCTGCGCCTGCACGACCTGTCATCTCTACGTTCGCGAAGGCGAAGAGAATCTCAGCGAGCCCGAGGACAAGGAGCTCGACCGGCTCGACACGGCGTGGGATCTCCGGACGAATTCGCGGCTCGGCTGCCAGGCCGTGATCAAGGGCGACGTGGTCGTCGAGTTCCCGATGTACACGCGGAATTACGTGCAGGAGGGCGGCGCGATTCAGCTCGGCAAGTCGGACCAGCCCGATGAGGCCAAGAAACCGGCGGAGGTGCGGCCGTGAAGTGGATCGACGCCGAGGACATCGGCATCGCGCTCAACGGAAAGTTCCCCGAAATCGACCCGCTTACCGTAAGATTCACGGACCTGCGCGAGCGGGTCCTTCAGCTCGACGGGTTCGACGACGACCCGAAAACGTCGAACGAGCCGAAGCTCGAGGCTATCCAGATGGCTTGGTACGAAGAATGGAAGGAAGACCACTAGGAGTGCGCTGACGTCTCAACGGCCATGCATCTCATCCGGGTGGTACTGATCGGGTTGGTGGTTCTGGGCGCTGCAAACGCAGCGTCGGCGCAGCAGACCCCGGTCGACGTGAAGCGCCTGCCGATCGACCTCACGAGAGTGACCACCCAGCTGCGGCAATCGGCCGCCACCGAGTCTCACAACGCGCTGCACATCCGCTATACCGTTGACGTCTACGGCCAGGCCCCGCGCATCGAGCTCTTCACCAAGCAGGACAACCTCACGAGCGGCCCGGTGCCGTACGGCGCGCCGACGCACCGCGAGTTCATCGAGCACGTGACCCCCATGGAGTACCGCGCGCCTGGCGCGAACATCGCCGCGCTCCTCGCGTGGCTCACGCAGAAAGCCGCCAAGAAATAGGATCCGCCAGTGCGCATCCTCGTCGTCGCCGCGACGGCCGCGGAGATCGATCCGTTTGTCGCCGGCCTCCGCTTCCGCGCCGATGGTGATTCGCGCCTGACGATCTACGCCCGCGACTCGCACGAGATCCACGTCCTGACGACCGGCGTCGGCATGGTCGCGACAGCGGCATGGTGCTCGCGCGTGCTCGCGGCGCACGACTACGACATGGCGCTGAACCTCGGCGTCTGCGGCAGCTTCGACCCGGAGATACGGGCCGGCGCGGTCGTGCACGTGATCACGGAACAGCTCCCCGAGCTCGGCGCGCAGGACGATGACGGGTTTCTCACCGCGAACGAGTTGAACCTCGTCGGCAGGAACGAGTTCCCGTTCCAGTCGGGGCGGCTGATGAACCCGGGGCCGCCGAAAAACGACGTGCTGCTGCGCCTGCCCGGCGTCCACGGCATCACCGTCAACACCGTGCACGGCAACGAGCACGCGATTGGCGCGGTTCGAACGCGGTGCAATCCGCAGGTCGAAAGCATGGAAGGCGCCGCGTTCATGTACGCCTGCCTGATTCACCAGATTGCGTTCGCCGAGGTGCGCGCGGTGTCCAACGTCGTGGAAAAGCGGAATCGCGCCGCATGGAAGCTGCGCGAGGCGATCGATAATCTGAATACCACGGCGCAGCAGATCGTGGACCGCGCATGAGACTGACGCTCGCCTTCTCGCCGTGCCCGAACGACTGCTTCATGTTCGATGCGGTCGTGAACCGGCGCATCGACCTCGAGGGGCTGGAGTTCGACGTGCGCCTCGCCGACGTCGAGGCGCTGAACAAGGCGGCGTTCGCGGGCGAGGTGGACGTCACAAAGCTCAGCTATCACGCGTACGCCTACTGCGCGCGCGAGTACGTCCTGCTCGACGCCGGGAGCGCGCTCGGCCGCAACTGCGGCCCGTTGCTCATCTCGAAGCGAACGATCCCGCGGGAGGAGGTCGCATCCGGCGGGCTGCGCATCGCGATTCCAGGGAAGTACACGACGGCGAACTTTCTCCTCGGGCTCGCGTTTCCCGGCGCGCGCGACAGGACGGAGCTGCTGTTCTCGGACATCGAGGCCGCGGTGCTGGACGGCCGCTTCGATGCGGGGCTGATCATTCACGAGAACCGCTTCACCTACGCGGCAAAGGGGCTGAAGAAGATTGTCGACCTCGGCGAATTCTGGGAGACGGAGACAGGCGCGCCGATTCCTCTCGGCGGCATCGTCGTGCGGCGCTCGCTGCCGGAGCCGGTCAAGCAGGCGGTCAATCGCGTCGTGCGGAGGAGCGTCGAGTACGCGTTCGCGCATCGCGCCGCCAGCCTGCCGTTCGTCCGCGAGCATGCGCAGGAGATGAGCGAGCAGGTGATGTATCAGCACATCGACCTGTACGTGAACGGATACTCCGTCGATCTCGGTGCCGAGGGGCGTCGCGCGGTGGAGCTGCTGTTCGACAGGGCCAGGGCGATCGGCGTCGTCCCGCCGATCGAGCGGCCGCTCTTTCTCGACGAAAGCCGCGTCCGCGTGTGACGCGCGGCGAGGCGGTGGCGCTGCTCGTCATCGGCGCCGTGCTGCTCGTCTGGTCAGGCATCGCGCCGGCCGACCGCACGACGTGGCTCCTCGAGGTCTTTCCAATCTTCATCGCGGTGCCCGTGCTGCTGACCACCGCGCGGCGGTTTCCGTTGACGCCGCTCGCGTACCGGTTGATCTTCGTGCACGCGCTGATCCTGATGCTCGGCGGCCACTACACCTACGCGCAGGTGCCGCTCGGCTTCTGGATGCAGCGCGTCTTCGGCTTCACGCGCAATCATTACGACCGCATCGGGCATCTGGCGCAGGGGTTCGTGCCGGCGATCATCGCGCGCGAGATTCTCGTCAGGCGTTCGCCGCTTCGGCCCGGCAAGTGGCTGTTCTTCATCGTCCTGTGCGTGTGCCTGGCGATCAGCGCATGCTACGAGTTCATCGAGTGGTGGTCGGCGCTGATTGGCGGCAGCGCGGCCGATGCGTTTCTCGGCACGCAGGGCGATCCGTTCGACACGCAGGCCGACATGCTGATGGCGCTCATCGGCGCATTCACGGCGCAGGTGCTCCTCGCGCGGCTGCACGACCGCCAGATCGCGCAGAAACTGCAACCTTGAGTCGCCCCATCATCCGACTCCCGCGAGGATCTGATGCAACTGCTGGACGCCGTCAGTCAGCGCCGCGGGTCCGGGCTGGAGGATGAGCGCGGACTTGATTTCGTGGATGCGGCCCGCCCGCACGGCCGGCATCGCGTCCCACCCCGCGCGCGACGCGATCTTCTCCTTCTTCACCGCCTTGCCGCACCACGACGCGACGATGATGTCCGGCGCCCGGCGGACGACGTCCTCCGGCTGGACGATGCGGTCCTTCGCGAGCCTGGCGTGGCGCAGCTCGGGAAAGATCGGTTCGCCTCCGGCAATCTCGATCAGCTCTTCGACCCACTGGATCCCCGAGATGAGAGGCCCGTCCCACTCCTCGAAGTAGACGCGCGGCCGCCGGACGAGCCGTGACGCCTGCTCGCGGATGCGACCGAGGCCCGCTTCGAGCGTCGATGCCAGCGTCTCCGCCCCTTCGGCGCGGCCGATCAGACCTCCCAGCATGCGAATCATCTGCAGGATCTCCGCGACGCTGCGCTGGTTGAACAGCACGACGCTGTAGCCGCGACGCGCGAGCTCCGCCGCGATCTCCGCCTGCAGATCTGAAAACGCGAGCACGAGGTCCGGACGCAGCGCCTCGATCTTGTCGAACCGCGCGTTGATGAAAGCCGACACGCGCGGCTTCTGCCGCGCCTCGGGCGGCCTGACCGTGTAGCCCGACACGCCGACGACGCGATCGCCCTCCCCCAGAAGGTAGAGCGTCTCGGTCGTCTCCTCCGTGAGACAGACGATTCGGGATGGGTAGTTCATCGCTCGCCGAACATCGGTCGTTAACGGCTCCGACCCTTCAGGTCCGCGACCGGGAACGCATCCGGATGCACGGCGCGCGCGAGCGTGTCCGCCGCGCGCCCGAGCCGCGGACCGGCAGCCAGCAGGTAGTCGCCGTACAGCAGGTGGATGCGGTTGTTGCGCACGGCAGGGACCGACGCGAGCAGGTTCCACACCGCGCGCTCGCGCTGCAACGTCTCGGCGGGCGGTTGGCTGCCGGGCCACAGCTCGACGATCACGTCGGGCGCACGCACGATCATCGTCTCGTTCGACGGCTGCACCGACTCGCGCTTGATGTCGGTGAACAGGTCGTCTCCCCCCGCGATGTCGAGGAGCTCGTGGAGAAAGCCGACACCGCCGCTGACGTACACGCCGCGCAGCGCGCCCGTGTCCCTGCCGATCACCAGCATCGTCCGCGGCCGCGGCCGTCCGCGCACGCGCGCGCGAACCGTGTCGAGCTGTGCCTGCAGATCGCGAACGGCGCGGTCGCCGTCCGCGCTCCGCCCGGCGAGTCGCGCAATGTCGCGAATCGTCTGCAGCACGTTGCCGATGCCCGCATGGCGATACGCGTAGACGCGGATGCCGGCGCGCGCGAACTGGCTTTCCAACTCCGTTTGCGAGCCGTAGACGATGACGAGGTCCGGCCGCAGCGCAAAGATCCGTTCGGTGTCGGGATCGAGCAGCGCCCCCACGCGCGGCAGCGCCTTCGTTTCGGGAGGGAAGTCGTCGTAGGAGCTGACGCCGACGACCTGGGAACCCGCGCCGATCGCGAAGAGCATTTCGGTGATGTTTGGAACGAGCGAGACGATTCGCCGGGCAGGATTGTTCTGGATCTGTGGGGCGAACCCTGCCGGGTTCGCCCAGGCAAGCCTGACAAGGCTCGCCGCACTCAACAATGCGACGGCGCAGACGGCAGCGATCAGCTCTTTCTGACGAGCAGCCATAGGAAGAACGGCCCTCCGAGCATCGCGGTGACGACGCCGACCGGCACTTCGACGGGCGCGAGCACTGTCCGCGCGACGAGATCGCAGCCGACGAGAAACGCCGCCCCGAAGAGCGCGGACGCCGGCAGTACCAGCCGATGATCCACCCCCACCATCAGCCGCACCAGGTGCGGCACGACGATGCCGACAAAGCCGATGGGGCCGGCCAGCGACACCGCGGCGCTCGTGGCGAGCGACGAACTGAGGAACGCGAGCCGCTGCGTGCGCGCGACATCCACGCCGCGAGTGGAGGCGCTGTCGGCGCCGACGCTCAGCAGGTTGAGCGAGCGCGGCAGCACGGCGAACATCGCGAACGCGAGCAGGACGAGCGGCAGCGACGCGACGATCGGCTCGAAGCTGCCGACGTCGAGGTCGCCCATCAGCCACCGGACGGTGCGGTACGTCTGCGTGAAGTCCGCCATGTACTGCACGAACAGGATGAGCGCGGAGAAGAACGAGTTCAGCGTGACGCCCGCGAGCAGCAGCACCGTCGTCGATATCGTGCGTCCGGGCCGCGTCGCCAGCGCGTACACGATCGCCGCCGCGAGCAGCGCTCCCGCGAGGCTCGCCACCGGCACCGGCGACAGCACGCCGACGCTGACGGTGGCGCCGAACGTGATGACGAGGATGGCGCCGAGCGCGGCGCCCGCCGAGACCCCCAGCGTGAACGGCGTCGCGAGCGGATTCCGCAGCAGCGCCTGCATGACGACGCCAGCCGTCGCGAGTGTCGCGCCGACCACGGCGCCGGTGAGCACGCGCGGCATGCGCGCGACGAAGAAGATCTGCGCGTCCACGTTGTCCGCGAAAGGGATCGAGCGGTCGAAGGCGCGCGCCAGGCTGATGTGCGTGCTGCCGACGAGCGGCGCCAGCAGGCACGCCGCGGCCGCCAGCGCGCCATACCCGAGGAGGATCGCCGTCAGGCGCGCCTGGATGGCGCTCGCGGGGCGTCGCGTTGTCGCCGCGGCTGGCATCATGTCGACCGCCCGACGGGAACGACGGTCAGGTGCCCGGCCCGCTGATGGAACTGCACGTCGGCATCCACGTCGTACAGCTGTCGAACCATCGCGCCCGTCAGCACGTCGTTGGTCGGCCCCTGCGCGAGGACGCGCCCCTCTCGCATCACGACGAGCCGATCGCACAGCGACGCCGCCAGGTTCAGGTCGTGCGTCGCGAGCACCATCGTGACCTTCCGGTCCCGGTTGAGACGCGCGAGCAGCCCCGCCACTTCGAGCTGATAGCCGAGGTCGAGCGACGCCGTCGGCTCGTCGAGCAGGAGAGTCCCGGTCGCCTGCGCGAGCGCGCTCGCGATGATCACGCGCTGCTTCTCGCCGCCGCTGAGCGTCATGTAGTTGCGCGCGCCGAGGTGCGCGGTCCCGGTGGCGTCGAGCGCTTCATGCGCGGCCTCGAAGTCCGCGGGCCCTTCGAGCTGGAACATGCCGAGATGCGGGTGGCGCCCCATCAGCACCATTTCCGTGACGCTGTACTCGAAGGCGGGATGCGTCTCCTGCGGAACGACGGCAATGTGCCGGGCGAGCTCGCGGCGCGTCATCGCGGCCAATGGCCGATCCCCAAGCGTCACGCGGCCGCTCCGCGGACGCAGCACGCCGCAGAGCAGCTTCAGCAGCGTCGTCTTGCCGCAGCCGTTGGGGCCGAGCAGCCCGGTCAGCGATCCTGGCGTGATGGCGACGGACGCGTCCGACAGCAGGAAGCCGCTGTCGCCGTATCCGAAAGACACGGCGTCGGCGCGCAGCATTCGGTCTCCCTCCGGCGTCTCGCGCGCCGGTCAAGACAAGAGCCAAGGGCAGGTTTCCTGACTTGCCCGCCTCCGCGCGTCGTGGCAACCTGAGGTGCGTCGGCGCGCTTCGGCGAGGCTTACAGTGGCGGGACCGTCCGGGCTTTTCACCCGGTTCCCCTGCAGGCGGACGTTTCAGGTCCGCCTTTTCCCGGGCCGAGTCGGTTGTGGCTTAGGACTATAGCACGTAGAATTTTGAGCAACGCCGCCAAGGCGTTGCGGTAGACAGCGGCAACGCCGCTAAGGCGTTGCGCTACACAGCGGACAGGCTGACCGTGAACTCACGAATCCAGGCGGCCGGGCTGGCCGACATCGACGAGAAGCTGCGCGCCAGCGAGCGCCTGACGCTCGAGGACGGCGTCGCGCTGTTCCGCGCACCCGATCTCCTCGCCGTCGGATCGCTGGCGAACCGCGAGCGCGAGAAGCGGCACGGCGCGCGGACGTACTTCAACTACAACCTGCGGCTCGAGCCGACCAACGTCTGCGTTGCCAGCTGCCTGTTCTGTTCGTTCGCGCGGCTCCAGCCGTCCGACGCGGCCGCGTACACGATGTCGCTCGAGCAGGCCTGGGACAAGCTTCGTCGCCGCGCGAACCAGCCGCTCACCGAGCTCCACATCGTCAACGGCCTGAACCCGCACCTGCCGTTCGACTACTACACGGAGCTGCTGCGCGGCTTCAAGCGCATCCGCCCCGAGATCCACCTGAAGTGCTTCACCGCGGTCGAAATCGCGTTCTTCGCGGATCTCTACACGATGACCGACGAGCAGGTGCTGCAGGCGCTCATCGCGGCAGGGCTCGATTCGCTTCCCGGCGGCGGTGCGGAGATCTTCGCCGAGCGCGTGCGGAAGAAGATCTGCCACGACAAGTGCGACGCGGACAGGTACCTGTCGATCCATCGCACCGCGCACCGCCTTGGCCTCCGCACTAACGTGACGATGCTCTACGGCCACATCGAGACGATGGAAGAGCGCGTCGATCACATGATGCGCGCGCGGGCGCTGCAGGACGAAACGGGGGGGTTCCAGGCGTTCATCCCGCTCGCGTTCCACCCGGACAACAACCAGATGCGCAAGCTGCCGGCGCCGAGCGCGGCCGATACGCTGCGCGTGCACGCGGTGGCCCGGCTGATGTGCGACAACATCCCGCACATCAAGGCGTTCTGGATTGCGACCGGGGTTGACGTGGCGCAGACCGCGCTCTGGTTCGGAGTGGACGACCTCGACGGGACGGTGCAGGAGGAGAAGATTTATCACATGGCCGGCTCGCCGACTCCCGAAGGGATGACGACGGCCCAGCTCACACGGCTCGTGCGTGCAGCCGGCCGCGAGCCGCTCGAGCGCGACACGCTCTACAACATCGTCAACACCTTCGCGGAGGCCGTCTAGCCGGAACGACGGGTCCGCGTTCGCCGGGATCCTGCGCCGGGGGCGACGGGTCCGCGTTCGCCGGGATCCTGCGCTCCGCGGGACCCGTCTTACGTACGGGCGTCCGTACGTGGGCCGGGTCCGGTCGAGCGACGGGATCCGGGCGAAGACCAACCCGGCGCCGGCCAACTGATCACCTATCGCCGACTAATTCGCTCCCCTATAATTTTTCTATAACCCCATGGCATCGCTGATTCCTCTCCTGACGGAGCTTGAGAAGGACCACATCTCCGAGCGGCAACCTCTGCCGGAGAAGTACCTCGGCCTCTCCGACGCCGAGATGGAAGCCCGCATTGCCGCCGCTCGAGCCAGCCTTGGCAGCCGGCTCGTCATCCTGGGTCATCACTACCAGCGTGACGAGGTCATCAGGTTCGCCGACTACACCGGCGATTCGTTCAAGCTCGCGAGCCAGGTCGCGAACCGTCCGGAAGCCGATTACATCGTCTTCTGCGGCGTGCATTTCATGGCGGAGAGCGCGGACGTCCTCTGCGCGCCGCATCAGCAGGTGATTCTGCCGGACCTTGCGGCCGGCTGCTCGATGGCCGACATGGCCGAGCCGGATCAGCTCGAGACCTGCTGGGAAGAACTGGCGCTGATGGGAGTCCCCGGGGTGATTCCCGTCACCTACATCAACTCCGCCGCGTCGATTAAGGCGTTTGTCGGCGAGCGTGGCGGGACCGTCTGCACATCGTCGAACGCCGCCGCGACCCTGAAGTGGGCGTTCGAGCAGGGAGAGAAGATCCTCTTCCTGCCCGATCAGCACCTTGGGCGGAATACCGCGTACAAGATGGGCATCCCGCTCGACGAGATGGTCGTGTGGGATCCGCACGAGATCTTCGGCGGCGTCGAACTGGAAGCGCTGAAGCGCGCGCGCATGATCCTGTGGAAGGGGCACTGCTCGGTCCACGTCCGCTTCAGCGCGGCGCAGATCGCCAGCGTTCGCACGCAGCACCCCGGGGTCCGCGTGATCGTCCATCCCGAGGTGCCGTGGGACGTCGTGCAGGCCGCCGACGACAGCGGCAGCACCGAATACATCATCAAGACGGTGAAGAACAGCCCGGTCGGGTCCGTCTGGGCCGTTGGCACCGAGGTGCATCTCGTCAATCGTCTTGCGCAGGAAGTCGCGCCCGATCGCACGGTCGTGTCGCTCGATCGGTTCGGCTGTCTCTGCTCGACGATGTTCCGCGTCTCGCCGAACCACCTGCTCTGGATTCTCGAAGAGCTGGTCGAAGGACGCGTGCACAACCGCATCGTCGTGCCCGACGATCGGAAGCACTGGACGAAGGTTGCTCTCGATCGCATGTTGTCTATCCGCTAGCGGCGGAGTACGATGCCTCCTTTCGTTCGATCGACGAGGAGGATGCATGGCGCACGAACTTCCCAAGCTCCCGTACGACTTCGGCGCGCTCGAGCCGCACATCGACACGCAGACGATGCAGATTCATCACGGGAAGCATCATCAGGCCTACGTCACCAATCTGAACGCTGCGCTCGACAAGCACTCGGAGCTGAGCTCGAAGAGCCTCGAGGACCTGTGCCGCGGCATCAACAGCGTGCCCGAAGACGTCCGGACCGCGGTCCGCAACAACGGCGGCGGCCACTGGAACCACTCGCAGTTCTGGAAGTGGATGGCGCCCAACGCCGGCGGCGCGCCGACGGGCAAGGCTGCCGACGCCATCACCTCCTCGTTTGGCAGCTTCGACAACTTCAAGACCGAGTGGGGCAAGGCCGGAGCCGGACGGTTCGGCAGCGGGTGGGTCTGGCTGCTCAAGGACGGCGGCAAGCTCTCGATCGTCAGCACGCCGAACCAGGACAATCCGCTGATGGACGGGAAGACGCCGGTTCTCGGCGTCGACGTCTGGGAGCACGCGTACTACTTGAAGTATCAGAACCGGCGCCCGGACTACATCACGGCGTGGTGGAATGTCGTGAACTGGGCGGAAGTGAACAAGGCGATGTAAGTGTAGGGCGGGTCCTTGTGGACCCGCCTTCCTTGCACGTTACTGCTGCCGCTTCAGCGTGAACTCCTGCGGCTGCCCTTGGCCGCCCTCGGCCATCCGCGCAAACGCGATCTCGTCACCCTTGAGCGTGCCGCTCCAGTTGAGCGTGACCTCGCCGCCGCGTCCCATCTGCTTCGTCTTGAACTTCAGCATCCCGTTCGCGATGGTTCCCTCCTCGACCGGGATTTCGCCGCCTCGTCCGCCCGCCACCGAGCCGGTCAGCTTGCCGCCGTCGGCCTTCAACGTCAGCGTCACCTGCTGCGGTCCGCGTCCGCCTGGCACTTCGCCGGCCCA
>Ga0209438_1000189_pt1 | contig 17295 bp, 10 predicted proteins | sample GraSoi_2013_20cm_FD_185825 | JGI IMG/M metagenome (GOLD analysis project Ga0209438, IMG submission 185825) | Grasslands soil microbial communities from the Angelo Coastal Reserve, California, USA - Sample 9_17_2013_20cm (SPAdes) (version 2) | ecosystem: Environmental > Terrestrial > Soil >...
CCAGCGTGGACGGCGGAAAGCCGGTCCTCGTGGCCTTCGATCAGGAGGTGCCGCCCGGGGCGAGAGTGCGGTGATCGACTCCCACTGCCACATCGCGGGCCCCGAGTTCGTCAGCGACCTTCCGTCGGTCATCGAGCGCGCCAGGGACGCGAGGCTCGCGTACGCGCTCGTCATCCTTGCCGCGGACGACGAGCCGGAGATCGAGCAGGGGCGAACGGTGGCCGCGCAGTGGGATGCGGTGCGGTTCTCGGTCGGCGTGCATCCGCACGCGGCGGGGAAGTTCGCCGGGAACCCGGCCGATGCGGCGGCGCGCGTCGACGAGGTGATCGACGCGCAGCCGCTGACGCGCGGGCTTGGCGAGATCGGCCTCGACTACCACTACGACTTCGCGCCGCGCGAAGTCCAGCAGCAGGTCTTTCGCGAGCAGATCCGCCTCGCGACGCGCCGCCGCCTGCCAATCGTGATTCACACGCGAGAGGCGGAAGAGGACACGTTCCGCATCCTGGACGAAGAGCACGCACGCGACACGGGCGGCGTGTTTCACTGCTTCACGGGCGACCGCGCGATGGCGCAGCGGGCGCTCGACATCGGCTTTCACATCTCGCTGGCCGGCATCGTCACCTTTCGGCGCGCCCTCGAGTTGAAGGAGGTTGCGAAGATGGTGCCGATCGAGCGGCTCCTCATCGAAACCGACAGCCCGTTTCTCGCGCCCGCGCCGTTTCGCGGGAAGCGGAACGAGCCCGCGCACGTCGTCCGCGTCGCGGAGACGATCGCGGAGCTGCGCGGCGCGGCCCCCGACGACATCGGTCGGGCCGCTCGGGCCAACTTCGAGAAACTCTTCAAGCCGTGACTCGCGATATGATGGTTGGGCTTGGGCCCTACCGCGCAGAAACCTTCATCCGTCGTTCTCGCGCAGATGTTCGAGCCGATTCGTGGCGACCTCGAGAAGGTCGAACGCGAATTCGTACGCCACCTCGAATCCCAGGTTCCCCTGATCCCGACGATCGGCCACTACATCCAGCAGGGCGGTGGTAAGCGCATCAGGCCCGCGGTGCTGCTGATGGCCGCGCGCATGAGCGGCTATACCGGCGAGCACGCGCCGCTCTTCGCGTCGGTGATCGAGTTCGTCCACACGGCGACGCTCGTGCACGACGACATCATCGACGAATCCGAGATGCGCCGCGGCCGGCAGGCCGTGCACTCGCGCTGGGGGAGCGACGTGACGGTGCTCCTCGGCGACTTCCTCTACATCAAGTCGATGTCGATGGCGCTGTCGCGCGACAGCCTGGATTTCATCCGCCTGCTCTGCGAAGTGACGCTGCGCATGATCGAGGGCGAGCTCTACCAGCTGACGAAGAACGGCATCGTCGATCTGTCGGAGGATGAACATTTTGAAATCATCCGTCGAAAAACTGCGTACCTGTTTGCAGGAAGTGCACGCATCGGCGGCATGCTCGGGCCGGGGACCAACACCGAACAGGAAGACGCGCTGTGGGACTACGGCCTGAACATCGGGATGGCGTTCCAGCTCGTCGACGACCTGCTCGACTTCACGGGTGAAGAAGACGCGCTCGGCAAGCCCGTGGGCGGCGACCTGCGCGAGGGGAAGACGACGCTGCCGGTCATCCATCTGCTGGCCAGCGGCGACGCGCGGGCGGAGGTCCTCATCCGCAAGATCGTCAAGGAGCGCGACGCGTCGATGGACGAGTGGCGCGAGCTGCGCAACCTGCTCGCGCAGCACCGCTCGATCGACTACGCGCAGCGCGTCGCGACCGACTTCGTCGAGCGGGCGAAGGCCGCGCTCGAGCTCTTCCCGGCCAGCGCCGAGCGCGACGCGTTGATGTACCTGCCTGATTACGTCCTGTCGCGGGATCGTTAGGGAACGGCGTTCGATTTCTCTGTGCTTCCGGCTGGCTCGCCATTGCGGACGGTGTGGCGTGTATGAACGCCGCTGAACGGATCGCCGAGCTACGGCGCGAAATTCGCTACCACGAAGAGCGGTACTACGTCCTCAACGATCCCGAGCTGGCCGACGCCGAATTCGACGCGCTCATGCAGGAGCTCGAGCGCCTCGAAGCCGAGAACCCCGATCTCGTCACGTCCGATTCGCCGACCCAGCGCGTCAGCGGCCGCCCGGCCGCCGGCTTCGAGACCGTCGAGCACGCCGAGCCGATGCTCAGTCTCGACAACGCGTACTCCGAAGAGGAGCTGCGTGAGTTCGATGCGCGCGTGCGGCGGGGTCTCGCCGCGGCCGGGGAGCCGGTGGAGCAGGTGGATTACGTCGCGGAACTGAAGATCGACGGCCTGAGCCTCGCGCTCACCTACGAGAACGGGACGCTCGTGCGCGGCGCGACGCGCGGCGATGGAATCCGTGGGGAAGAGGTCACGTCGAACGTCCGGACGATTCGTGCGATTCCGCTGAAGCTGCGGACCGCGGACCCGAAGGGTCCGCGCCGCGCCCACGAAGGTCCGCGCCGCATCGAGGTGCGAGGAGAGGTCTACCTCTCCCACAAGGTTTTCGAGCGCATCAACAAGGAGAAAGCTGACGCCGGCGAGCCGCTGTTCGCCAACCCGCGCAATGCCGCCGCCGGGACGATGAGGAACCTCGATCCGGCGCTTGTCGCGAAACGGGGTCTCAGCGCGTGGATGTACCAGCTCGCAGGCGGACCTAAAGGTCCGCCTCTACGGCCGGACGCCGCCGGCGCGAACGTGGACCCCAACACGACCAACGTAGCGGCCAGCGTGCCGAACGTAGAGGCGGACCTTCAGGTCCGCCTTCCGACGCATGGCGAAACGCTGGAGGCGCTCAAGGCGTGGGGACTCCCCGTCGAGCCGCACTGGCAGCGCTGCCAGGGCGTCGACGCGCTCGTCGAGTTCTGCCGCGAATGGGAAGAGAAGCGGCGCGCGCTCGACTTCGACACCGACGGCGTGGTGATCAAGCTCGATCGCATCGACCTGCGCGCACGCCTCGGCACGACGAGCAAGTTTCCAAGGTGGGCGATCGCGTTCAAGTTCCCCGCCGAGCAGAAGACGACGCTCCTCAAGAGCATCGAGGTGAACGTGGGGCGGACGGGCGCGGTGACGCCGTTCGCGATGCTCGACCCGGTCTTCGTGTCGGGTTCGACCGTGTCGATGGCGACGCTGCACAACGCCGACGACATCGCCCGCAAGGACATCCGCGAGGGCGACTGGGTCATCGTCGAGAAGGCCGGGGACGTCATCCCGCGCGTCGTCGGGCCGATCCTGGGCAAGCGGCCTGCCGATTCGAAGCCGTGGGTCATGCCGACCATCTGCCCCCGCTGCGGCAGCACGCTGCATCGGCCGGAAGAGGAAGCGGTCTGGCGATGCGAGAACACGTCGTGCCCGGCAAAGCTGCAGCGCGGCCTCGAACACTTCGCGTCGCGCGGCGCGATGAACATCGAGGGCCTGGGCGAATCGCTGATCGCCCAGGTGATTTCAGCCGGCCTCGTGCACGACTACGCCGACGTGTACGCATTGACGGCGGAAAAGCTCGAGTCGCTCGAACGCATGGGCAAGAAGTCGGCGGCCAAGGTGATGGCGCAGGTCGAGAAGAGCCGCGGGAACGAGCTGTGGCGGCTGATCTACGGGCTCGGCATCCGTCACGTCGGCGAACGCGCGTCCGAGGTGCTGGCACGCGCATTCGGGTCGATGGACGCGTTGTGCGGCGCGGCGACCGAGCGGCTGCAGGGGACGCCGGAAATCGGCCCGGTGCTCGCGGAGGCGGTGCGCAGCTGGCTGGACGAGCCGCGAAACCGGCAGCTCATCGACCGCCTCCGCGCCGCCGGCGTGAACATGGAGGTGCCGGAGGACCAGCGTGCGGCCGCCGACATGCCGGGTCCCCTGACCGGCAGGACCTATGTCGTCACCGGCACGCTGGCCGCGATGTCCCGCGAGCAGGCCACGGCCGCGCTCGAGCGGCTGGGCGCCAAGGTCACCGGTTCCGTGAGCAAAAAAACCACCGGTGTGGTGGTCGGGGCCGAGCCGGGCAGCAAGGCCGACAAGGCACGGACCCTCGGGGTCCCGATCCTCGACGAGGCGGCATTTCTGGAGTTGATCAAGTAGCGTGATAATGGAGAGGTGACGCGTCGATTCCTCCTCGTGACCGTCTGCCTGACGGCAACTATTGCCTTTCTCATCGGCCTGGTCGTGGCGGGCTCGATGACCCCACAGTTCGCCATCTCCGCGCCGAGCGCGCCGCAGCTCCCTGTGCGGACCCGCGTGGCGGCCGGGATGTCCCCGGTGGTGGTCTCGTTCGCGGACGTGGCCGAGCGGCTCAACCCCGCGGTGGTGAACATCGACGCGACGTCGCGCGGGACGGCCCGCAGCCGCAGGTTCGGCGGCCTGCCGGTGCCGGACGGGCCGGAGCTGTTCGACCGGCCGGGCCAGCGAGACCCGCAGGGGCCGCGGCGCGGCGCCGGCACCGGGTTCATCATCGACGCCAGCGGCCTGATCCTGACCAATCATCACGTGGTCGATGGCGCCGATCGCATCATGGTGCGCCTGACGGACGGGCGGAACCTGCACGCGACGCGCGTCGGCTCGGACCCCGACACGGACATCGCGCTCATCAAGGTGGAGTCGACACGGCCGCTGCCCTACGCGGCGCTCGGCGACTCCGACACGCTGCGCGTCGGCGAGTGGGTGGTCGCGATCGGCAACCCGCTCGCGTACGAGCACACCGTGACGGTCGGCGTCGTCAGCTACATCGGGCGCAAGCTGTTCGACAGCTCGCTGGACCGCTACATCCAGACCGACGCGGCGATCAACTTCGGCAACAGCGGCGGCCCGCTGATCAACGCGCGCGGCGAAGTGATCGGCATCAACGCGGCCATCAGCTCGCGCGCCGCCAACATCGGGTTCGCGGTGCCCATCAACCAGGCGCGCGCCATCCTTCCGCAGCTGCGCGACAAGGGTCACGTCTCGCGCGGCTACATCGGCCTGGCGCTGCGTGACGTGGACCCCGATCTGCAGCGGTCGCTCGGGTTGAGCAACAGCGACGGCGCGCTCGTGCAGGACGTGACGCCCGGCTCGCCGGGCGCACGCGCGGGCATCCGCACCTACGACCTCATCGTCGCGGTGGACGGCAAGGCGGTCAGCGGCAACGACCAGCTCATTCAGCTGATCGCGGCGCGGCAGCCCGGCACGGTCGCGTCGCTGCAGATCGTCCGCGACAACCATCCGGTCAACGTCGCCGTGAAGCTCGCCGAGCGCCCGCTGCGCGAACGGCGTCCCGCCAACGACGACTACCCGGCACCGCAGCCGTCGAGCCAGCGGGGACCGGCGCTCGGCCTGTCGGTCCGTGAGCTCGATCGCGATTTCGCCGAGCGGTTCAAGCTCCCGGACGGGATGCAGGGGGTCGTCATCTCGCGCGTCGAGCCGATGAGCCCTGCCTTCGACGCCGACGTCGAGCGCGGCCACGTGCTGCTCGAGATCAACCGGCACCCGGTGCGGTCGGTGGAGGACTACCGGCGGCTGACGGCCAACGCGAAGGCGGGCGACATCCTTGCGCTCTACGTCTACAAACCGGAGAGCGACTCGCGTGCCCTCCACACGGTCAAGATCGAGTAAGTGAAACCGCGCATTCTCGTCATCGATGACGAAGCCGCCATCCGCGACTCGCTCCGGATGATCCTCGAGTACGAGCACTACGAATTCACCGGCGCCGCCTCCGGTCCCGACGGCATCGCGCAGGTCAAGCGCGATCCGCCGGACATGGTGGTCCTCGACATCAAGATGCCGGGGACCAACGGCCTCGAAACCCTCGCCGAAATCCGCAGGATCGACGAATCGCTGCCGGTCGCCATGATCTCCGGCCACGGCACCATTACCGACGCCATGCAGGCGACGCGGCTCGGCGCCTTCGATTTCATCGAGAAGCCGTTTACGAGCGAGCGCGTGCTCGTGACGGTGCAGAAGGGGCTCGAGCTGCGATCGCTCCGGCAGGAGAACCGCGAGCTGAAGCTCGCGATGGAGTCGAAGTACGAGATCGTCGGCGGCAGTCCCGCGCTGCGGCGCGTGCTCGAGTCCGTGCAGCGCGCGGCGCCGACCAACGCGACCGTCATGCTGCTCGGCGAGAGCGGCGTCGGCAAGGAACTGGTGGCGCGGACGATTCACCGCAACAGCCCGCGGGCGGGGCAGCGGTTCATCCAGGTGAACTGCGCCGCGATTCCCGAGGAGCTGATCGAGTCGGAGCTGTTCGGCCACGAGAAGGGGTCGTTCACGGGCGCGACGGAAAAGCAGATCGGCAAGTTCGAGCAGGCCGATCGCGGGACCATCTTCCTCGACGAGGTCGGCGACATGAGCCCGAAGACGCAGGCCAAGGTCCTGCGCGTGCTCCAGGAGCAGGAGGTCGAGCGGCTCGGCTCGGCGCGCACGATCAAGGTGGACGTGCGCGTCATCGCGGCGACCAACAAGGACCTCGAGGAGGCGATTCAGCGCGGCGAGTTCCGCGAGGATCTCTTCTTCCGGCTCAACGTGATCCCCGTCCAGGTGCCGCCGCTGCGCGAGCGCCGCGAGGACATTCCGCTGCTCGTGCAGCACTTCGCCAGGCGGACGAGCGAGGAGCACAACCTGAAGCCGAAGCGCTTCGACTCGCGCGCGATGGAGGCGCTGCAGCGGTACCGGTGGCGCGGCAACATCCGCGAGCTGCGCAACACGGTCGAGCGGCTGATGATCATGGCGCCCGGCGATCTGATCCGCGCCGAAGACCTGCCGGCGGAAGTGCGCGGCGAATCGGCGCCCGTGCGCCAGCCGGCGGTTGTGGAGAGCACGCCGGCGGTCCAGGGGCGGACCGAGGCCGCGGCGCAGACGGCGCCGACGCCGCCGCCGGGCACGTTGAGGGAGTTCAAGGAGGCCGCCGAGCGCGCGTTCCTCGTCGAGAAGCTGCGCGAGAACAACTGGAACATTTCCAAGACCGCCGAGGCGCTCGACACGCCACGCAGCAATCTCTACAAGAAGCTGGAACAGTACGGGATCAAGCAGGAACAGGACGGATAAGCGTAACGTCGCAGCCAGCCGATAAGCCGAATTCTGTTCGCCGTCGCGCCTTGCGGCGCTTCGGCGCAACGATCATTCCTCTCGATCCGCGATCGCTCGCGGACTCCAGCGACCTACCCGGTGGCCTGGGACGGGCAGTCCTCATAGCGCCACCCTATTTGGTCTTGCTCCGTGCGGGGTTTTGCCTGCCACCGGCGTTGCCGTCGGCGCGGTGCGCTCTTACCGCACCTTTTCACCCTTACCCCTGACTCGCCACTTTCGTGGCTCGCTCGGGGCGGTATTTTTTCTGTGCCACTGTCCGTCAGGTTGCCCTGCCCGGGCGTTACCCGGCGCACTGCCCTGTGGAGTTCGGACTTTCCTCCCGCCGACGCCTTATCGCGTGTCGCGTCCCAAGCTCTTCAGCCTGGTGCGCGCCGCGCGAAGCGCGAAGGGGGGCGATCGTCTGGCTGACTGCGACCGCTGCATTATCGCGTACGATTCCTGACGGGCAGAGTTTTTGCTCAGTTCGGGCGGCGATATGGCGAATTACCTCGTGACGGGCGGCGCAGGGTTCATCGGTTCCCACCTGGTGGAAGAGCTGGTCAGGCGCGGCGAGCGGGTCCGCGTCGTCGACAACTTCGCGACCGGCAAGCGGCAGAACCTCGCGCACGTGTCGCCGGTGGAGCTCGTCGAAGGCGATCTGGCCGACCTGGAGGTTGCCCGCCGCGCCGTCACCGGGATCGACTACGTCCTGCACCAGGCGGCGATCCCCTCGGTCCCGCGATCCGTCGAGGATCCCATCACCTCGAACCGCGCCAACATCGACGCGTCGCTCAACGTCCTCGTCGCCGCGCGCGACGCCGGCGTGAAGCGCCTCGTCTACGCGGGTTCCTCGTCCGCGTACGGCAACACGCCGACGCTCCCGAAAGTCGAGACGATGCCGACGGCCCCGCTGTCGCCATACGCGCTGCAGAAGCTCGTGGCGGAGCAGTACTGCCGGATGTTCACCGCGCTGTACGGTCTCGAGACCGTGACGATCCGCTACTTCAACGTGTTCGGCCCGCGGCAGGATCCTTCGTCGCCGTACTCCGGGGTGATCTCGCTCTTCATCAGCGCGCTCTGCGAGGGACGGCAGCCCACCATCTTCGGAGACGGTGAACACACGCGCGACTTCACGTACGTCGCCAACGTCGTCGACGGCGTCCTGCGCGCGTGCACGGCCGACGGCGCGAGCGGGGAAGTGATCAACGTGGCGACCGGCGCCAGGATTTCGCTCAACTCGCTCTTCAACAACATCCGCGACCTGGTCGGCGGGCAGATGTCACCGACGTACGCGCCCCCGCGTGCCGGCGACGTCAAGGATTCGCAGGCCGACATCTCGAAGGCGCGCCGCATCCTCGGATACCAGCCGATCGCCAACTTCGAAGAAGGGCTCGCGCGGACGGTCGCCTGGTATCGCAGCACGCAGGTCCCGGTCGCCTGAACCGGCCGTAAACGGCTGTCCTGCGCGACAGCGGCCCGGCCGTGGATCCCGCGGCCGCCTCAGGTGGGCGCTGCCTGTTGACCCCGGTCGCCTGATGACACGATGGTGATCGAGACGACTATTCCGCATGCGACCGCCGCGAGGACCGCTAAACTTCTTCGCGGAATCGGCGCGATCGCTGAGGTGCGGCCTCAGGCATCCTCCTTGCTCATCTCTGTTCAAACTACGCCTCCCAAGATGCCCTTTCGCCTTCTAGTTGTGGAGACCGATCCCGCCGCCCGGGCGGCCATGGACCGCATGCTGAGCACTGCGGGAAACATGGTGACGTCGGTGGCCGAGTTCGAAGCGGCGGAAGAGCGGCTCGTCTACGCGCCGCCCGATTTGCTCATCACCGCCGTGAAGCTCGGGTCTCATAACGGCATTCATCTGGTGCTGCGCGCGCAGTCCGACCATCCACACACGCAGGCGATCGTCGTGCACACCGAGGACGATCCGGTGCTCGAGGAAGAAGCGACCAGCGCCGGCGCGACCTACGTGAAGCTGCCAGTGGACCAGACGCGGTTCATGGCGCTGGTGCAAGGGCTGCTCGCCGAGAGCACGCTGCCACAGTCATCACGCGTGGTACGGCGGTGGCCGCGCAAGCAGGTGAGGGTGCGCGCGCGCGTCGGCAACAATGACGCGCAAGTCGTCGACGTCAGCTACGGCGGCCTGCGCGTGGAGATCGGGACGATCGACCATCCGCTCTCGCGGCTCGCGACCGTGGATATCCCGAAGCTTGGCCGTCTACCCGTTCATCCGGTCTGGGCGCGCGGCGGCGGCGCCGTCGGGCGCTGGTGGTGCGGCGCCGAGATCGACTCGGCCGACGAACACGCCTTCAGCGCGTGGCGCAGGTTCGTCGACTCGCTCGATTGACCGCCCGGACGCGCCCCCCTTTTCATTCGCTGCTTTGAAGCGCGGCTGAAGCACTGTTACATTAGCGGCGTGATGCCGACTCGCTTGTTCGCAGTGGCGCTGCTCGTTGCCGCGCTGAACGTCGCCATGGCCGCGCAGGAGCTCACGGGGACCATTGAAGGGGCCGTGCGCGCCTCGAACGGGCCGCCGCCGGCTGGCCTGCAGGTCCGCGCGGTCAGCGCCAACGTCACCGTCACGACGGACCCTGCGGCGGACGGCTCGTTCATGTTCACCGACCTGCCGCTGGCGACCTATCGCGTGCAGGTCGTCGACTCGACGGGCCGCATCGTCGCAACGGGCACCACGCGGCTGACGCCTGTCATGCCGGCCCAGACCGTCACCCTGACGATGCGCACGCTCTCCACGGAGCTCGGCGGACGGTTCGCCGAGCCGGCGGCGTTCTATGTTGGTCCCGCGGGCGTCACGCCGTCGGTGGCGTTGATGAACGGCGGCGTGGACACGAACGTGTTCAACGAAGCGTCGGACGCAAAGAGCGACACCGCGTTCATCCTCGAACCGGAGGCGGTGGTGACGCTCGACGCGGACCCGGTGCGCGGCGCAGGGAGCGCGCGCGGCCGATACCTCTATTTCGACAAGTACTCGGACGAGCGCAGCTTCGACATGAGCGCCGAAGGCAACCTCGAGGTCGCGGCAGGCCGCCTGACGCCATGGGCGAGGGGACTCGTCGACGGCGGACGCCGGCGTATCAACCACGAGATCGATCGACGAACGGATCAACTCGCGGCGGGCATCCAGGTTGGCGTCGATGCGCGTATCGCCGAACGCACGGTCGCGTCGCTCGCGTTCGGCCGCAACGACTACGGGTTCGATCCGGACGAGATATTCCTCGGCGCGAACCTGCAGGAACTGCTGAACCGCCGGGTGCTCTCGACCACCATCGAGGGGCGGCAGACGCTCACCACCGGCCTTGGCGCGATCCTCCAGGTGAACGTCGCAAGCGAACGATTCCGGTTCTCTCCCCAGCGCGACGTGGACATCGTGCGCCTGCAGACGGGAATCCTCCATAACGCGGGCGATCGCGCGACCGGGAGCGTCCGTCTCGGGTACATCCGGCTCGACGCCGTCGGAACGGCCATCGCGGATTATCGAGGCTTCGTGGCGTCGCTCGACGAGGACCTCCGGCTCGGCAGCCGCACGCGCATTCTGATCACCGGCATGCGTGACATCGATTTCTCCTTCGACACCCCGTTTCCGGATTACATTCGTACCGCCGCCGTCGCCGACCTCCGCGCGCAGCTGACCAGCGTGTGGGACGTCGATCTTCGGCTCGAGGGCGAGCGCATGCTGCACGATCCCGCACCCGGCGTGACCGCGAGCAGGTATGCGGATACCTATGGCTTCGTCGGCGCGGGCCTCGGCGTTCGCCTCGTGCGCGGACTGCGGCTTGGCGTCGAAGGCGGACGCGAGGAGCGCGATTCACCGGTGCCGGGACGCGGATTCATCGGGTACCGGGCCGGTGCCGCGGTGACCGTCGGGATGCGGCCGCTGCGGGTGTGCGGCTGCGGTTTCGAATGAGCAGGAGCGACACACCGGCGCGGCGGCGCTGATCCCTTTTAAGTGACGCAGCCCACGCGACTTCGGTCTATTGCCACAAGGAGCCCGCACACCTGCGACGAAAAGTGGTACCCGAGAAATGGGCGAAAGTCCGGTTTTTAGGTAAAAAAAGACCGCGCAAACGCAAAAAAACTACTGCACCGAAGAGCTTTTAGCTAGACAATATCGCCTTCGCGCCGGACTTTGTCCTGGCCTTCCCCCAAACGACGTTAAACAGGCAGAGGCATCATGAGTGATAAACCGGCGGTCCTCATTGGTAGCAGTCTCGGGATTCGCCAGGTCAGAGAAGAAATCGAATGCGCGGCGCGCTCGAACGCCAAGGTGCTGATCACCGGCGAGAGCGGCACCGGCAAGGAAATCGTCGCGCGCCTCGTTCACGACCGCAGTCACCGCGCGCGCGGTCCCCTGGTTACCATCAATTGCGCCGGCGTACCCGACTCGCTGCTCGAATCCGAGCTGTTCGGTCACGTGAAGGGCAGCTTCACCGACGCGTGGCGCGACAAGCGCGGGCTCCTCGAAAGCGCGAGCGGCGGAACGGTCTTCCTCGACGAAATCGGGGAGATGACGTTGCGGATGCAGGCGCTGCTCCTCCGGTTCCTCGAGACCGGCGAGATTCAGCGCGTCGGCTGCGATCGGGCCGCGCAGACGGTCAACGTCCGCGTCATCACCGCGACGCATCGCAACCTGCTCGAACAGGTTTCGGAGAAGACGTTCCGCGAGGACCTCTTCTACCGGCTCAACGTCGTGCACATCGAGGTGCCGCCGTTGCGCGAACGCCGCGACGACGTTGCGCTGCTGCTCGACTACTTCCTCAAGATATTCGCGGAAAAGCACGGCCGGCCGCTGCCGCAGCTCGGCCCCGAGGCCATCGCCTCGCTCAGCGATTACGACTGGCCGGGGAACGTCCGCGAGCTGCGCAACGTCACCGAGCGGCTCGTGTTGAAGTCGCGGGCCGACGCGGAGCTCGAGATGCTCGTGCAGCCCCGGCATCGCGCGCGCCCGGCGGCTGTTGCCGTGCAGCCGGTCGAGCCACCGATCCACGAGGTGCTGTTCGACCGCTTGCTCAACGGCGCCTGCTTCTGGTCGGAAGTGTGCGAGCCGTTCATGGCGCGCGATCTGACGCGCCGCGACCTTCGCCTCGTCGTCCGCATGGGCCTCGAACACACTCGCGGCAGCTACAAGCAGCTGGTGCAGGCGTTCAACATGCCGCCGCAGGACTACCGCCGGTTCCTCAACTTCCTCCGGAAGTTCCAGTGCCATGAAGTGTTCCAGAGCTTCCGGATGATGAAGCCGCCCTTTGTCCAACCGGAGCAGGCAGGCATCGCGCGCGAGCGCCGGCCGCCCGTCGCAGCCGGTTCGGCCGGACGTACCGCATAGCCCGCACGCCGCGGCTCTCTTTTACGTCAGACGTACACGGGTTTCATCCCGTGCACGTCTGCCGCGTGACGTTGCACGGTATTCCGACGCCCCGGAAGTCGCCGCGCCTGCGGTTTTCACATAGATTCCTCATCAAAACCTTGAGAATTGTCGCGGCCTGAGCAGGACTTTCGCCCACGCACCTGTTTTCTCTCCGTGCGCCGCACGTCAAAAGCGGCATTCCGCTTGCTCGGAGTTATGATGATTCTGCGTTTTTGGCGGCATTTTCTAACACGACCTTTGCTCCTCCGCCACGACTCGAGCAGGAACACGGAACCGCGATCAAAGACCGTCCGGGATGCCATTTCGCCTTCTCATCGTCGATCCCGAATCGCCATCTCGGGAGGCCGTCGAACGTGTGTTGACGACGGGGACGGGTAACTTCGCCACAACGGTCTCCTCCTTCCAGGAGGCGAAGCAGCGGATTGCCCTCGCCCCGCCCGATCTCCTCGTCACGGCGGTCAAGCTCGGGGCGTACAACGGCATTCAGCTCGTGCTCCGCTCCACGTCCGAGACGCCCTCGGTGGTCATCGACGACACCTACGACCCTGTTCTCGAACGGGAGGCGACCAGCGCCGGCGCAATCTACCTGACGCGGCCGCTGGACGACACGGCGCTTGCCGCCGTCGTCGATCGGCTGCTGCGCGATGCGCCACAGCAGCCCTCGTCAACGGTCGCTCGCCAGTGGCCCCGGAAGCACGCGGACATGGAGGTCGACGTCAGTGGCGACGCGGCCAGGGTCGTCGACGTCAGCTACGGCGGTCTCCGCCTCGAGTTGACGGGTGCGCCGGACGAGGCCCTTCTCACGGTCGACGCGGTCGCGATTCCCAGCGTCGGAGTCGTCGCCATTCATCCCATATGGGCCCGCGTGGCCGCGGGCGGCACGCCTCGATGGTGGTGCGGCGCGGAAGTCGAGATCGGCGACGAACAGAGTGACGACTGGCGCAGGTTCGTCGATTCCCTGAATTGATCGCTGCTGCGCGCCCTCCCGCGGGGACACTTCTGTGCAGGGGGCCGCGATTTCGTCATTCTCTCCCGGCGGTTCCTCCTCATGACTGCTGTCACGAGCGATACGCCAGCTCGTGCGACCGTGTGAATTCACAGTGAGTTGACGGCCGTTCGGGCCGGCCTCCGCCGCCCGATCGCGTTCGTGGCACCCCCCTTGCCGACGAGGCCGTCGAGCAGACGCACCCTGTCTGCGCCTTTCCCCCCGGAAAAGGAAGTCGGTCGTGCGCACCTCGTTCGGCGTCGGCGTGGCGCCACGAATTCTTCTGGTCGGCGTCACGGTGATCGGCGTCGCACATCTCACCGCGCCGCGCGCGTCGGCGCAAGGCCTCGTAGCCGCGTACTCGTTCGACGAGGGCAGCGGCACGTCCGCCAGGGACGCGTCGGGCAGCGGCAACAACGGCACGACCAGCAACGCGACATGGACGACCGCGGGCCGGCTTGGCGGCGCGCTGGTGTTCAACGGGTCGAGCGCGCTCGTCACGGTTCCCGGCACGACGTCGTTGCGCCTGAGCGCGGCGATGACGCTCGAAGCATGGGTGAAGCCGACGGCCGTCAACTCGCAGTGGCGCGACGTGATCTACAAGGGAAGCGACGACTACTACCTCGAGGCGACGTCCACGAGCTCGGCGCGGCCGGCGGCGGGCGGCACGTTCGCGCCGGACAACGTCTACGGTTCGTCGGCGATTCCGGTCAACGCGTGGACGCACCTCGCGGCGACCTACGACGGCGCGACGCTGAAGCTCTATGTCAACGGTACGCTCGCGTCGAGCACGTCGCAGATCGCACGGATCGCGGTCTCGGGCGGTCCGCTGCAGATCGGTGGCGACAGCGGGGCCGGACAGTACTTCGCTGGGGCGATCGACGAGGTGCGCATCTACAGCACCGCGATCAGCGAAGCGCAGATTCGCGCCGACATGACCACGCCGATCGGCGCTGGCGGGCAGACGCCCACGCCAACTCCCGCGCCATCGCCGGCAGACCTGACGCTCACCAAGACCCACGTCGGAAGCTTTTCGCAGGGCCAGACCGGCGCGTACACGCTCACGGTCAGGAACAGCGGGGCCGGCGCGACGAGCGGTACGGTGACGCTCCGTGACTACCTCCCGGCCGGCCTGACGGCGGCGGGAATCAGCGGCTCCGGATGGACCTGCACCGTGTCGAGCCTGACGTGCACCCGCGGCGACGCGCTCGCCCCCGGCGCCAGCTATCCCTCCGTGACGGTCACCGTGAACGTCTCGACGTCGGCGCCGTCCTCGGTGACCAACACGGCGACCGTCAGCGGCGGTGGCGAGAGCAATACCGGGAACGGCTCGGCGAGTGACGTCACCGCAATCGCCAGCGTGGTGTCGCCGTCGCCCTCGCCCGCGCCGCAGCCCGGCCAGGGTCTCGTGGCGGCGTACTCGTTCGACGAGGGCGCCGGCAACGTGGCACAGGACGGGTCGAGCAGCAACAACGACGGCAAGGTCAGGAACGCGAACTGGACGGCCGCGGGCCGGCTTGGCGGCGCGCTCGTATTCAACGGGACGAACGCGCTCGTCAACATCCCGAGCACAGCATCGCTGCGGCCGACCAGCGCGGTGACGCTCGAGGCGTGGGTGAAGCCGACGGCCGTCAACGCCCAGTGGCGCGACGTGATCTACAAGGGCAACGACGACTACTACCTCGAGGCGACGTCCACGAGCTCGGCGCGGCCGGCGGCGGGCGGTACCTTCGCGCCGGGCAACGTCTACGGGCCCTCGGCGATTCCCGCCAACACGTGGACGCACCTGGCGGCGACCTACGACGGCGCGACGCTCAGGATGTATGTCAACGGCGTCCTGGCCTCGAGCACGCCGCGGACCGGAGGCATCAACACCTCGAACGGACCGTTGCAGATCGGTGGCGACAGCGGCGGCGGGCAGTATTTCGCGGGCACGATCGACGAAGTCCGCGTCTACGACATCGCGCTGACCGCGGCGGAGATTCAGTCGGACATGACGACGCCGATCGGATCGGCACCCGAGGTCGCGCCGCTGCCGCCCATCAGCGGCGACACGATGCCGCCGTCGGTCGCGATCTCGTCTCCGATCGCGGGCGCGCAGGTGAGCGCGACCGTCACCGTCACGGCCAGCGCGTCCGACAACGTCGGCGTCAGCTCGGTCACGTTCCTCGTGGACGGCACGTCGATCGGGTCGGACACCACGGCGCCGTACAGCATCAACTGGAACACGGCCGCGTTGGCGGCAGGGCCGCACTCGCTGCAGGCACAGGCGAGCGATGCGGCGGGAAACGTCGGGACGTCCGCCGCCGTCGCCGTCAGCATCGCGGCCGTGAACGGGCCGCCGTCGATCACGATGCTGTCGCCGTTGGACGGCGCCGTCATGCAGGCGCCCGCGACGATTACCGTGTCGGCATCGGTGACGGATGGTGACGGCACCGTCGCGCGCGTGGATTTCTATTGCGGGTCCACGCTGATTGGCTCCCGCACGGCGGCTCCGTTCAGCGTCGATTGGACGGCCGGCGCCGCGGGCGCGTATTCGTTCGTCGTGACCGCGATCGACAACAAGGGCGCCTCGTCGGCGTCGGCGCCCGTGACAGTCACCGTCGAGAGTGGTTCGTCCGGAACCGCGACGTTCATGCCCTCGTCCGACGACTCGATCGTCAGCCGGTACGTGCTCGAGATCTTCACCGACGGCGTCAACGTGAACACCGCGGCGCCGACGGCGAATGCCGACCTCGGGAAGCCGTCGGTGGTCAACGGCGAGTACGCCGCGGACATCTCGGCGACACTGGCATCGTTGCCGAACGGGACCTACGTCGCAACCGTGACCGCCGAGGCGGCGGGCGGCAAGGCACGCAGCGCGCCGTCGTCGGCTTTCGCGATCACGGCGAGCGCGGTGACGTCGCTCGGCAGTCCGGGCACGGTGACCGCGTCCGCGATGCCGGCAGCGGCGTCGAGCGACGGCTGGCGTTCGGCGCCTGCAGCGCCAGAATCGGCGGCCGAGGGGACGCTGTGGGTGACGAGCGCGTCAGCGCAGATGGTCGCGGCGTTCGACGCTGCGACCGGCGACGTGCTCGCGACGATTCCGGTTGGCGCGAAGCCTGTTGCCATCGCGGCGCCGATCGGCAGCAGCAGGGTCTATGTCGCCGACGAGGACAGCGACACCGTGTCCGTGATCGACAAGGCGACGATGACGCGTGTCGGAGCCATCTCGCTGCCGGCGCCATTCGGACGAAAACCGCATCGGCTGGCGCAGACGGCGGACGGCAGCAGGGTCTTCGTATCCGAAAGCGGCAGCAACGTTGTCGACGTGATTGACACGGCAAGCAGCCAGTTGGTGACGCGGTTCGCGGCGGGGCAGCCAGGCAGCGCCATCCTCGCGGCCATCCCCGACGCAACGGGGCAACTCGTCTACGCGCTGAGCCGCGGCGGCGACGTGTCGCAGAACGCACTGGCCGCGATCGAAGCCGCGACGGGACGCTGGGTGTGGGTGATGCCGATCAGCGAACAGGTGGGCGATCTGACGCTCGAGCCGGATGCCCGCACGGCGCTGGTCTCCGTCCCCGCGAAGAACGCGATTCTCTTCATCGACCTCGAGCGCCGCGTGTCGACGGGGGCTGTCGATCTCGGTGCCGGCAACGCGCCGGCCGCGCTCCGGACGTCGTCCGACGGGCGCGTGGTCGTCATGCTGGAGGCGTCGCACGAGCGCGTCGGCATCATCGATCAGGCGGCCAACGTCCGCGTCGTCCCGCTCGTGGACGTGTCGATGGCGCGAAGGGACCGGTCGGACGCGCGGCTGCTCTCGTACGTCACGTCGGCCGACGAGTCGGGCGTGGCTGGGATTGATCCGGCGTCGGGCGCCATCGTCCGGCGGTTCCGCCTGCCT
>Ga0209438_1000190_pt1 | contig 17105 bp, 11 predicted proteins | sample GraSoi_2013_20cm_FD_185825 | JGI IMG/M metagenome (GOLD analysis project Ga0209438, IMG submission 185825) | Grasslands soil microbial communities from the Angelo Coastal Reserve, California, USA - Sample 9_17_2013_20cm (SPAdes) (version 2) | ecosystem: Environmental > Terrestrial > Soil >...
TCGGCGACAACCGCGGCAACGCCTGGCTCACTGGTCCAACGATCAGCAACAATGGCATCCGATCGCGCATCTTCTACGTGACCGGGGTGGCTGCGGGGACTCGTGACATCACCGTGACGTTCGACGCCAAAGTGTCCGGGTTCCAGGCGCAGATCTCGGAGTTCTACAACGTCGCCGTCAACTTCGCGCTCGACGGCAGCAGCGGCAGCGCCACGTCGCCGAATCCGGCGATCGCGGCGGGCAGCCTGACGACCTCCGTCCCGGGTGACCTTGTCTACAACTACGTCACCACGAACGATTTCGGCGCGACCATCACCGGCATCACGGCGGGGACCGGCTTTACGCTGCTCTCGGCCGATCGTCTCCGCGCGTCGGCAGCGCAGTACAAGGTGCAAAGCCAGCCGGGAGCCATCACGCCGGCGATGACGGTGACCTCGGCGTCCGGGTCGATGAATTCGCTGGCGATTGCATTGAAGGGCGCGACCGCGGGAACACCGCCGCCACCGGGCATCCGTGTGACGCACGTCTATCACGGGTACTGGCTGGGCAGCCCGGCGAAGCTGCAATTCCCGTCGACGGGCAACCTGCTCGTGCTCGCAACCTCCTTCGGGACGGGCAACTCGAACATTTCGTCGATCGCCTCGACGCCGGGCAACACGTGGACGAAGGTGACCGTGCCACCGGTCGACACGACCGACCCGCAGATGCTCTACGCCGCGAATGCGGCCACGGGGCCCAACCTGGAATTTGCGATCAATGCGAGCGCCGCGTTCGTCCAGTTCGTGATCTACGACGTCACCGGCGCCTCGACCGCCCCGTTCGACAGCGCCGCGAAGGCATCGGGATCGAACGCCTCGAACGCAACCATCCTCGGCGCGCCGCACATCTCGAGCACCGCACCCGGACTGATCATTGCGACCTTGCCGATGGGCCACGGTCCGCCCGTCAACTGCACGGCGCCCGGATGCCTGTTCGACGGGGTGACCTATCCCGGAGAGGCTGACGGCTCGACGTTCGAGTCGTCCGACGGCTACGCGCATGTATACCACTCCACCGCCGGAGCGACGTCGTTCGATTGGCAACCCGCTTCCGTCGAGTTGCCGTCCGCGTGGTTTGCGCTGGCCGTGGCGTTCAAGTCGCCGTGAGACATCGTTAGGCCACAATCAGGCGTGCCCGAACGCCTGACGTTCAGCATTGGCGAGCGCACGAGCAGTGCGCTCGCCTACCACGCGTCCGGCGGCGCCCGCGCGAAGGCCACGCTGGTCCTTGCGCACGGCGCTGGCGCGCCCCAGCAGAGCAGTTTCATGGTGGGCTTCGCCAACGGGCTCGCCGACCGAGGCGTGGACGTCCTGACCTTCAACTTCCTGTACACGGAGCAGCGCCGCCGCGTACCCGACCGCACCGACGCGCTCGAGGCGTGCTACCGCGCTGCAATCGAGGCTGCGCGAGCGCATCTCGGCCGCGACGAGGTGTTCATCGGTGGGAAGTCGATGGGCGGCCGGATCGCCACGCATCTTGCCGCCGCGGACGATGCCGGCGCGCTGGGCATCGCGGGCGTCGTCCTGCTCGGGTATCCGCTGCATCCGCCGGGCAAGCCGGATCAACTCAGGGCGGCGCATCTGTCGCGCATCCGCGTGCCGATGCTGTTCGTGCAGGGCGAGCGCGATCCGTTCGGAACACCGGACGAACTACGCCGTGTGCTCGAGCCGCTCTCGAGCCAGGTCACGTTGCACGTCGTCGAGAAGGGCGACCACTCGCTCGCGCCCTCGCGCCAGGCGACAGCGATCGCCTCGAAGTACGGTGCTCTTCAGGATGTGATTGCGACGTGGGTTCGTGACGTCAACATGGACAGCATCGCTTTTCGCGTGGACTAACATGTGAACGGACGCATCGATTAGATGTCCCGTGATGTCACTAGCTTCACATCGACAGCTCATCCTATTTGTCGCCCTGAATGCCATGGCTCTTCCGGCTTTGAGCCAGTCCGTCGAACGGATCGTGTACGCCAGCGTCCTCGACCGTGCCGGACGTGCGGTGACCGACGTCACCGCGAAGGACGTAAGAGTCCGTGAGAACAACGTCGATCGTCGTGTGCTGCGGGTGTATCGAGCCATCGAACCGCTCGACGTTGCGGTCCTGATCGACACAAGTCAGGATGCGGAGGCTTTGATCCCCGACTTCCGTCGAGGGCTCCTTGATTTTGTGAGAGCGATGGGTGATCGCCGTCACGAGATCTCCGTGATTGGCTTCGGCCAGCGTCCGATTGTTCTGGTCGATTACACCGGCGAGATAAGACTGCTCGAAGCAGGAGTCGCTCGTATCGCTGCGCGACATGGCAGCGGCGCGTACCTCATGGACGGCATCATCGAGGTATCGCAACGTTTGCGAAACCGCGAGCGCCCGCGTCGCGAACTCGTCGTGATTACGAGCGATTCGGGAGAATTCAGCGGTTACCAGTCGCAGGATGTTATCGGCGAAGTGCAGGGGAGCGGCATCGTCTTCGACGCCTTTGTCGTAATGGAGAACGCGGCAAAAAACGTAAGGCCGGCCTACGAGGCCGGTATTCCTGGGCGGTCCGTGCCTGCCTCTGCAAAGGAGCAGCCTGACGTTGAGCGCGCGGCTACGCTCGCTGAAGCAACCAAACTGACAGGCGGACATCGCGAACTTCTTGTCACCGCAGGAGTGCTCGGGACGAAATTGCGAGAGCTTGCAGCCAGGCTCAACAACCAGTATGCCGTGATCTACGAAGGGCCACCGAGTCTCACGCCCCCAGCTTCAATTGAGATTGTCGCGACTCGGCCGGACCTAAGAGTGCGGGTAACGGGGACGCCACAAAACCAGCCATAGCCCCACTTCTCTCGAACAATCTCTCGCGAATCGATTCGCGCCTCATGCGAAGTGATGCTTTGGGTACCTTCCCGTCAAGCAGCCAGTGGGCAGTCGGCAGGAAAGATCGCAGCGGCAGTGGGCTGCCCGCCCACTGCCCCTGCCCACTCCCGACCGACTCAGAAGCCTAGTCGGAACCCCAGCTGCGCCGAACGCGACGCATATGCCACGTTGGTGTTGTAGACCGGCTGGCCGTACGCGGGATTGTCGACCGCCGTCGTGTACGAACCGTAGTTCCGATGATTGAACAGGTTGAAGAGCTCCAGCATGCCGTCGAGCGTGCGACGGCCGCCGAGCGGAATCCGCTTCTGCAGCCGCGTGTCCACCCGGTGAAGCGGCGATCCCACGAAGCTGTTGCGCGGCAGGTACGTTCCGTCGTTGAGACGACGGGTCCCGCCGCCGGATCCGGTGTCGCGCGCCGGGCATGAACAGCTCACGCCCTGCCGCATGCCGGACCCGTAGAAGTAGACGCCGCTGGCCTGCAGGCCCCAGCCGACCTCCCAGATGCCGTTGACCACCGCGCGATGCCGCTGGTCCGTCGCCGCCAGCGTGTACTCGCTCCCCACGTCCGGCCTCAGCCTGAACGTGATCCTGGTGCACGCCGGCGTTCCATCAGCGGCCTTCACCACCTGGCAGGGGTCGCCTATCGAATCGTGCAGCTGCGCCAGCGTGTAGGTCGCGGCGAGCTGATAGTGATGGCTGAACCGCTTGGTGAAGGACGTTTCCAGACCGTGATAGTTGCTCCATCCCTGCATGAACTCGCCGTTGACGAATCCCCAGTCCGGATACGGGCGCGCGGCGATGATGCTGAACGGGACGTTGTCGCCCGCCGCAGGGTCGTAGGTCAGGTTCATGTTGTAGTCGACTTCTTCGCGGCGCTGACCGGTGAAGACGTAGTTGGCCTCGACGGCGATCTCGGCGCCGATCTGGCGCTGCACGCCCGCGGAGGCCTGATGACTGTAGGTCAGCTGGTGGTTCGGCGACGGAATCTCCGAGCTGATCTCACGGCGGATGCAGGTCGGCGTCAGCGCCGAGGAGCAGAGCCGCCCCCGCGCCTGGTCGATCGTCGGGACCACGCCGTTGAATGGATTGACCGCGAAGTCGGGACGGCCGTCGTACAGCGCCTCGGGGATCAGCGTCTGCGCCGCGAGATTGGACTGATGCTGCGCGTCGTTTTCGAGCTGCGTGAAGTACTTGCCGTAGCCACCGTGCAGCACCGTCCGGTCGTTGACGCGATAGGCGAGACCGAGCCGCGGAACGAAGTGGGTCAGCTCGTACGGGACATGACCCGATCTCCACGGAAGGATCTGGATGTTCTCGCCCATGACCTTGATGTCCGCGTCGTAGCGCACGCCGACGTTCATCGTCAGGCGCTTGCTCGCCGCCCAGTCGTCCTGCCACCACGCGGCATACACCTGCCGGTTGTTCTGCAGGTGAAAGTCGCCGACCGACTGCCGGTAGCGAATCGAGCTGGAGCTCAGAGGCAGCGGATTCCACGTCGAGGCGTCGTTCCAGACGGGGAACATCGCATACATCACGTCAGCCGACGGCGCGGCGAGCAGCGTGGCGTCGAGGTTCCCGTTGCAGTAGCTGCACCACTGGAAGTCGAACACGTGATTGGTGAACTCACCGCCCGTCTTGACATCGTGACGTCCGGCGAGGGTATACGAGAAGCCGAAGTCGTCGCGCGCCTGCAGGCTCTTCTGCCCGATGTACTGCGGCTGGTTCGTGGCGGTGCCGACGGTGTAGCCCTTTACCTGGTACCGTTTCGAGCCGCACTGCACGCTCGACGGCTGGGTCAACGGGCAGCCGGGAAACGCGCCGCCTTTGAAGTCGACGAGCGAGTCGATGCCCCAGCTGTAGCCGAGATACCCGCCTTTGAGCTCGTTGACCCGGTTGTTGCCGAACACCTGCGTGAACTGCAGCCAGCTCTGGTTCGATTGCCGATCCGTCTGCGTGGCGCCCGACACGTGCGTCGTTGCGCCGCCGCCGCTGCCAGGCAGGTACTGGTGGTAGGTGTTTTCGCGAACGGAGAGATGCTTCTGCGGGCTCAGCTGGAAGTCCACCTTGATGCCGCCGGTCCGCTGCGTCCGCGTGCCGTGCAGGTCCATGTCGAACTTCGGGTACCGCGGGTTCGCGTAGACGAAGGTCTGCGGCTCGCGCTCCCCTTCCCAGTTCGCGAACATGTGAATGCGATCTTTCCGGATGGGCCCGCCGTACGTGGCGCTGATCTGCTGATTCGAGTAGGTCGGCGTCCGGTTCAGCACGTAGTCGGTCGCGTTCAGCCGGTTGTCGCGGAAGTATCCCGAGACGGTTCCCTCGGGCCGGTTCGTGCCGGACTTGCTGACCGCATTCACGACGACGCCCATCGAGTGCCCCTGCGTCGCGTCGAAGCGGTTCGAGATGAACTCGAACTCGGCGATCGAATCGCGGCTGTAGCGCGGCTGCGTCGTGCTCGTGACGCTGTTGGTCACCTGCTGGCCGTCCATGTTGATCTGGAATGCGACCTGGGCGCGCGGAATCGGCGATTCACCGCCGGCGTTGGATCGGCTGCCGGGCGCCAGCAGCGTCAGGTCGAGCCAGTTGCGGCCGTTCACCGGCAGGTCCTTCACCTGCCGCTGGTCGATATTGCCGCTGACCGTAGACGAGGTCATGTCGAGCAGCGGCGCTTCGCCGGTGACGTTGACCGTCTCCTGCACGCTGGAGGGCGCCATCTGCAGGTTCACGGTCGCGAGCTGGCCGACCTGCATCTGCAGGCCCGTGCGCGTGACGGTCGCAAACCCGGCGAGCTCCGCGGCGATGCGATAGGAGCCGATGCGCACGGGAAGGCGGAACCTCCCTTCGCCGTCCGTCACCGCGACGAACGTGTTGCCCGACTCTTCGCTGATGGCCGTCACGGTGACGCCGGGGAGCACCCCGCCGGTCGAATCGGTGACCGTCCCGGTCACGGTCGCTTCCTGGGCGTGCGCGACGCCAGGCAGCGCGAGGAAGATCGCGGTCGCGATGACCCAGATGAACTGTCGATTCAGCACGGGTGACCTCCTTGATCGGCTGGCAGCCGGCGGCGGGCAGCGGGCAGTCAGTTTTGGCGGGGTTGCCCGCTTACCACCTGCTGCCAGCTGCCAGCTGCCTGCTGACATCCTGTCGTTGCCGCCGAAAAGTGCACCTGACCCGTCGAAGGAACGGAGGAAAGAGCGCTCGCGCTGAATGAAACCGGATAGTGGTGCCCTGTATAAGCCGGGCGTGGCGGAGTGTCAAGCGAGTCAGTGGGCAGTCGGCAGTTGGCAGTGAGTGGCCGCTGGGCAAGGCGGTCAAGGCCAGGCCGTTTACAGATCATGCCGCCGCCAGGCGGCCTCGAACGATTCGCGCACAGGGAAGCAGTCCTGCGCGTTCAAGCGTGCGGCGCGACGCACGATTCACCGACTGACAACGCGCGGCAGGAATGTGCCCCGTCTCGCGACAGAGGCGCTTCAGCTCCTGAACGAGGTAGGTCCCCAGGCCTCTTCGTTGATACGGCCCGGCGACCTCCATGTAGATGTCTCCGTAGGGCGGATTGTAGTGATAGAAGATGCCGCCTGTGGCAACCAGCTCCTGATCGAGCTCGAGCCCCCAGTCTCCGACAGGCTCGGTGGTGTGTGCGAACACTTTCCCAGGGTTGGCCCGGGACACCGGACGCAGCGTCACGCCTCGTGGTGCCGGATGCGTCGTGGCGAGCGCGTCGGCAAACAGAATCGTCTCGCTCGCCAGGTCCACGGCACAGTCGAACACCATGAGCGTCAGGAGCACGTCGTTGGTCTGGGCTTCGATCGTTCGCGCGCCGCTGACGGCCACGAGCTCGCGGAACAGCGCAAGCGCCGACGCCCGCCAGGCTCGGAGCACGAAGAGCTCCTTGACGATGTCTTTCGCTTCCCGCGGCGGTCCGCCCAGCGAGCCGTATCCAACCGTTGTCCCCTTCATCCTCAGCAGATACGAGTCCGTGAAGCCGCGAACGTGCCATGAATCGTGGACGATCTGACAATTCATCTCGCGACGGTATTGCTCCCGCAACCCCACGATGGCATCGAGCGGCACCTTGACGATGTCGATCGGCGCATCAGCCATGTCGGTCGTCTGATGTGGCTGCATCTCGGTGGCGCACTCGATCGCAGAAGCTCTCGTGAATGGTTATCAGCTCTTTGGCGCAGCGGCGGAAAAGACCTTCATCGCGGCGGCAATCATCCCCGCGACATCCGACACGTTGGCCGGCACCACCACGGTGTTCGTGGTGCGCGCGATCTGGCCGAACTGCGTGACGTACTGCTCGGCGACACGTAATTGCACGGCCTCCATGCCGCCGTCGGTCCGGATCGCGGTCGCCACCTCGCGGATGCCCTGCGCCGTGGCCGACGCAACCGCGCGAATGGCGGCGGCCTGCCCGTCGGCCTCGTTGATGTTGCGCTGCCGCTGCGCTTCAGAGGCTTTGATCGCCTGCTGCTTCTGGCCCTCCGCGGTGTTGATGGCGGCGTCGCGTTGACCTTCCGACGCGAGAATCACGGCGCGCTTCTCGCGCTCGGCCCGCATCTGCTTCTCCATCGCCGCGAGGATGTCGACAGGCGGCTGGATGTTCTTGATCTCGTAGCGCAGTACCTTGACGCCCCACGCCTCCGACGCCTTGTCGAGCTCGCCGACGACCGAGATGTTGATGGTCGTGCGCTCCTCGAACGTGCGATCCAGATCGATCTTGCCGACCTCGCTGCGGAGCGTCGTCTGGGCCAGCTGCGTGATGGCGAAGATGTAGTCCGAGATTCCGTACGACGCGCGCTCGGCGTTGAGAATCTTCAGGTAGAGGATGCCATCCACACCGACCTGGACGTTGTCGCGCGTGATGCAGATTTGCTCCGGAATGTCGATGGCTCTCTCCTTCAACGAGTGCTTGTAGCGAATGACGTCGACGAACGGCACGAGGATGTGGAACCCGGCGTTGAGCGTGGCATTGTACCGCCCGAGCCGTTCCACCACGAACGCGCTCTGCTGCGGGACGACGACCGCGGTCCTGAAGACGACGAACAGGACGACGAGCGCGAACAGGACGACGACGACAAGACCGGTATCGACGGGCATCGTTCACTCCGAGAGAATGTCGATCGTGAGCCCCTGCACGGCCACGACGCGCGACCGCTGGCCGGCGCGCAGCGGCGTCGTGCCGACGTTCCGCGCGCTCCAGGTGGAGCCGCGCAGCTCGGCGCGGCCGTGTGCTCCCGGCGGGATGTCTCCGGCCGCGACGGCGACCTCACCGGTCAGCGAATCCACCTCGCCCTGGTTGCGCGTCCGGATGCGTGCGAGCAGCGGCTGCCGGAAGAGCCGGAGCGCGACGAGCGCGATGATCGTGAAGAGGACCCACTGGATCCATGCGGTGGCGACCAGCCCTGCGAGCACCAGCGCGCCCACCACAATCGCCGAGATCCCGAAAAAAATGACGAAGAAGCCTCCCGGCGTTGCCAGCTCGATCACCGCCAGCGCGAGGCCGAGTACCTCCCAGAGCCACCACGTCATGCCGGGTCGGATTGTTGCGCGCAGCCTGCCATTTGCCAAGCGCAATCCCTGCCGACTGGCGGGTCCGCGTTCGCCTTGCATCGGTGCTCCGCGGAACCCGCCCTACAGCTGCGCACCGCCAGCTGTTACCTGCTGCCCCCTGCCCCCTGCCACCTGCCACCTGCCACCTGCCCGCTCCCTGCTGCCTGCTGCCCGCCGACAAGCGTAGAATCGGCGCCATGCCGAGATACACGTTTCGACTCAACGGCCGCGAGACCTCCGTTGACAGCTGGGATCCGGCGCAGCCGCTCCTCTACGCGCTTCGCGGACCGCTGGCGCTGCACGGCCCCAAGTTCGGGTGCGGCCTCGGACAGTGCGGCGCGTGCACCGTCATCGTGGACAGGACGGCGACGCGCTCATGCACGCTGCCCGTCAGCCGCGCGGCGGGGCGCGACATCACGACGCTCGAGGGGCTCGGGACGCCCGAGAAGCCGGACGGCGTGCAGGCGGCGTTCATCGCCGAGCAGGCGGCGCAGTGCGGCTACTGCACCAACGGCATGATCATGGCCGCCAAAGCGCTGATCGCGGGGACGCCCAAACCCTCAGTCGATCAGATCAAGCAGGCGCTCGACGGCAACCTCTGTCGATGCGGGACGCACACCCGCATCGTTCGCGCCATCCAGCGCGCGTCCCTTGTCCCGAGCGAGCGGAGCGAGTCGAGGGGACAGGTATAGCCATGCAGATGATTGAACTGACTCGTCGCGATCTGCTGAAGGCGGGCGGCGCGCTCGTCGTGAGCTTCGCGTTCGGCGTGGTCCCGCGGCGCGCGGCGGCGCAGGCGGGCGCACCTGGCGCGGCGACCGATCGGCCGCTCGACGCCGGAGAGGTTGACGGCCTGCTCGCGATTCACGCCGACGGGTCCGTCACGCTCTACACGAGCAAGGTGGACGTCGGCACCGGCGTGCGCATCGCGTTCGCGCAGATGGCGGCGGAGGAACTGGGCGTGTCGCCGTCGCGCGTATCGGTGATCGAAGGCGACACGGCGACCTGTCCCGATCAGGGCGGCACCGGAGGAAGCACGGGCCTCGTGCGTGGCGGCACCGAGATCCGCGCGGCCGCGGCGACCGCGCGCCGCGCGCTGCTGCAAATGGGCGCGACGCGGCTCAATGTCCCGGTCAACGAGCTGACGATCATCGATGGCGAGGTCCGGGCGCTTGCCCCGAGCGGAGTCAGGGAACCGCGGAGTCGAGGGGTCGGGATCGGCTCGCTCATCGGCGACCGCCGCTTCGCGCTCAAGGTCGACAAGAACGCGCCGCTCACGCCGCCGTCACAGCATGCGGCCATCGGCAAGCCGCTGCTGCGGCCGGACGTCCCGGCCAAGTGCACCGGCCGCCACGTCTACGTCCAGGACTTCACGCTGCCCGGCATGCTGCACGGCCGCATCGTCCGCCCGCCCTCGATCGGCGCGACGCTCGTGTCGGTCGACGAGAGCTCGCTGCGCGGCATTCCCGATGTGCGTGTCGTACGCGTCAAGGACTTCCTGGCAGTGGTGTCGAAGGACGAATGGGCGTCCGTGCGCGCGGCGGCCACGCTCGAGGCGACATGGAGCCAGCGCGAATCACTTCCGGGCCACGAGGGGCTCGACCGCCTGTCGCGGACTGCGCCGCTCGAACGCGATCAGGAGGTCGTCAACAAGGGCGACGCGAGGGGCGCCGCCCGCGTCGCCGCAAAGACGTTCTCGGCCACGTATTTCTGGCCCTTCCAGAGCCACGCATCGCTCGGCCCGTCGTGCGCCGTTGCCGACGTGCGGGCCGACGGCACCGCCACCGTGTGGTCCGCGTCGCAGGGCACGCACGGGTTGCGCGGCAACCTGTCGAAGGTCTTCGGCATCCCGCCCGAGAAGCTCCGCGTCGTCTTCCTCGACGGTTCCGGATCGTACGGCACCAACGGCGGCGACCACGTGGCGGCCGACGCGCTGCTGCTGTCGAAGACCATCGGCCAGCCGGTTCGTGTGCAGTGGATGCGGCACGACGAGCACGGCTGGGATCCGAAAGGCCCGCAGCAGCTCCTCGACGTGCGCGCCGCGCTCGACGCGAGCGGACGCATCGTCTCGTGGGAAACCGAGATGTGGGTGCCGAACGCGGCCCCCGGTGCGCGCGCGCTGCTCTCGGCCGACGCCGCCGGCATCCAGCAGGAGCACGGCAGCGGCTCCGGCGCCATCACGCAGAACGGCGATCCGCCCTACACCGTCGACAACGTGCGCGTCGTCGCGCACCTGATCAAGGACACCCCGCTGCAGCTGTCGAACCTGCGCGCGCCCGGAAAGATTGCGAACGTCTTCGCGGTCGAAAGCCTCGCCGACGAGCTCGCGGTCGCCGCGGGCGAGGACGCCGTGGCGTTCCGCCTGAAGCGGCTCGGCGATCCACGCGCGATCGACGTCATCACGCGAACGGCGTCGGCGTTCAAGTGGGACACGCGCATGTCGCCGAACCCGCGCGCGAAGCAGGGCCCCTCGACTTCGCCCGGGACAGGCAACCTGCTGGTGGGCCGCGGCATCGCCTACATGCGCTACAAGCAGATGGAGAACTACGTCGCGATGGCGATGGAGGTCGCCGTCAACCCGTCGAGCGGCCAGATTCAGGTGCGGCGCGTGGTCTGCGCCCACGATTGCGGCCTCATCGTCAATCCCGAGGGGCTGCGCAATCAGGTCGAAGGGTGCATCGTGCAGACGCTGAGCCGCGCGCTGCACGAGGAGGTCACCTTCGATCGCTCGCGCGTGACGAGCGTGGACTGGGTGAGCTATCCGATCCTGCGGTTCCCCGAGGCGCCCGTGGTGGAAGTGATCCTGATCGATCGTCCGAACGAGCCGCTGGTCGGCGCCGGAGAAGCGGCCACCGCGCCGGTCGCCGCCGCGCTTGCCAACGCCGTGTTCGATGCGACGGGCGTTCGTCTGCGCACCGTCCCGTTCACGCCAACGCGAGTCAAGACGGCGCTCGCGTAATGAACCGTCGGGGCCGACCCGGAGGTCGGCCCCGAGGTCCACGTCCTGTTACCCCACGGTCATCTCGGATGCGAGGAGGAGCTCATGGCTGCCGTTATATGTCGCCGGTTGCTCGGAATCATGCTGATCCTGGCGCTGCCCGTTATCGCCTACGCACAAGACGCGACGCTCAGCGGAACGGTGACCGATACCACCGGCGGGGTGCTGCCCGGGGTCACGGTGACCGCGGTCAACGACGCGTCCGGCAATACGTTCGAGGGGGTGACGGACGAGCGCGGTTCCTTTCAGATTGCCCTGCGCACCGGTGCGTATCGCGTGACCGCGCAGCTGCAAGGCTTCGCGGTCGTGACGCGCAGCGGGCTGGAGCTGCTGGTCGGCCAGCAGGCCGTCGTGAACCTCCAGCTGTCGCCCTCGACGGTGCAGGAATCGGTCACGGTCACCGGCGAGGCGCCGCTCGTGACGACGACCCAGTCGAGCCAGTCGAGCAACATCGATCCGCGGCAGCTCTCCGAGCTTCCGGTCAACGGCCGGAACTGGCTCGACCTGACGATGCTGGCGGCGGGGAGCCGCATCAACACGGTGGCCAGCGACGACCTGATGCCGAAAGCCTCGGTAGGCACGTCCCAGCTGAACGTCGACGGTCACCAGGTGACGTCCACGATTTCGGCGACCGGCTTCGGCCAGCCTCACTACGGCCGCGACTCGATCGCCGAGTTCGAGTTCGTCGCCAACCGGTTCGACGCCAGCCAGGGCCGCTCGGCGGGCGTGCAGGTCAACGCCGTGACCAAATCGGGAACCAACACGTTCACCGGCAGCACCGCCGGTTACTTTCGGAGCGACCGCTGGAACGCGCGCGACTTCATCGTGAACCGGGTGCTTCCCTACTCGAACCAGCAGTTCAGCACGACCTTCGGCGGCCCGATCCGCAGGGACAAGATCCATTTCTTTGCGAGCTACGAATACGAGCGCGAGCCGTCGACGCAGACGTACACGACCGCGTACAAGAGCTTCAACCAGGACATGACCGGCACGCGCACGGACCCGAAGGCCGGCGGGCGCGTGGATTTCCAGTTCTCACCGCAGGTCCGCCTCATGGTGCGTGGCAACGTGTCGCGCCTCTTCACACCGTTCGATCCGCGGTATACCGGCGGCTCCTCGCAGGCGCCATCCTCCACCGAGTCGACGGCGCGGCCAAGCAACGAGCTCTACGGCTCGCTCACGCAGGTCCTCAGCAACAGGGCCGTCAACGAGATCAAGGTGGGCTACGACGACTTCTTCTTCCAGGCGCTCCCCACGGCCCTGTTTGCGAATCACCCCAACAACGCGTCCTTTCCCTCATGGGCCGTGGGCAAAGGCGCGCCCCGAATGACGTTCAGCGGCTTTGCGATCGGGCAGGCGCACACGAATGCGCCGCAGCGCAACGGCCAGATCCAGTACTCGTTTCGGGACGACTACAGGACCTATTTCAACCTCGGCGGACGCCATAGTGCCCACGTCGGCGGCGAATGGCTCCACCAGTGGGGACCGTATTTCCAGTGCACCAACTGCATGGGGACCTACGATGGCGGGAGCAACAGGCCTCCGGCCAATTTCGAGTCGCTGTTCCCGAACATCCTGGACGTGTCGACCTGGAACCTGGCGCCGCTATCCCCGCTCTTCAGGACGTACTCGGTGGGCATCTCGGCGGCCGGCTACAAGCAGGAGACGCCGAAGGAAATCGCCGCGGCCTGGGTGCAGGATGACTGGACGATCACGTCCCGGCTGACGCTCAACCTCGGGCTCCGCTACGACATCAGCAAAGGGCAGTTTGCCGAGCGGGTGGCGATTCTGCCGTGGGTGCCGTCCGGGCGTTCGATTGAGCCGAATCGTTTCGGACCGCGGGTCGGCTTCGCCTACACGCTGAACGACCGCACGGTGATTCGCGGCGGCACCGGGAAGTACTTCGCGGATGTCTCCGACCAGGTCTCGTCATGGACGGAACGGTACGGCGGCGGCGAGACCAACGCGCAGGTGGCCAACGACGGTCGAGCCGACTTCGCCGGGAACCCGTGGAACGGCAGGCCGCAGCCGACCTACGAGGAGGCGTTGAGGATTCCCGGCTTGCGGAAGAGCGTCTCGCAGATTGCGACACCCGGACTGCAGTTTCCCTACAGCTATCAGTCGTCGATCGGGCTGCAGCGGCAGTTCGGCGCGACCATGGCGCTGCAGGCGGACTATGTCGTGAACAACAGCCGCCACGAGCTGTTCCAGCGGAACATCAATCTGACCTACAACCCTGCAACCGGGGTCAACTACGTGTCGACGGACGCGACTCGCGCCGTGTATGCCGACTGGGGCGTCGTCAACGCGTATGTGTCGGAAGGGTGGTCGAATTTTCACGCGCTGGAGACGGCGTTCACCAGGCGCCTCAGTCAGCGGTGGCAGGCCTCGGGCACGTACACGCTGTCGATCTACAACGACGGGAACACGTCACCGGCCCCGTCGCTCACGCTGGTGCAGGATCTCGGAGCCGAGTATGGGCGGGCAACGACGGACCAGCGTCACCGCGCCGTGTTCAACGGCATCTGGGACGCGGGGTATGGCTTTCAGGTGAGCGGGCTGTATTTCTACGGCTCGGGCCAGCGCTTCGCGACCACCTACGGCGGGGGCGATCGGCCGCGCCTGCGCCCGGATGGCAGCGTCGTGCCCCGCAACAACTTCGTTGCCCTGCCGATCCACCGCGTGGACGGGCGGCTTCAGCGGCGCTTCGGGATCGGCGGCCGCAGGGGCATCGACGGCATCCTCGAGGTGTACAACCTGTTCAACCACGCCAACTACGGCTCGTACACGCTGGCGGAAAGCAACGCGAGCTACGGGAAGCCGATTCAGAACATCGGCATCGCGTACCAGCCGCGCATGGTACAGCTGGGATTCCGCATCGTGTTTTGATCGGTCGCCGCTGGGGCGCCGTGGGCGTAGCGGATACGCCCACGGCTTCCCTCCAGTGTTCAGTTGTCAGTCGCTTCGAACCTGTCCTCGATCAACAGGTCGGTCTCGACTGTCTCGGGCGCGATCTCATCCTTGTCGGCGACGGGCGCGCGCACTGGATCAGCGGCCTTCTCGCCTTTCACTGCATCGGACGAGGGCTGGTCGACGTGCCCGCGATCTCTTTCCTCAGCCATTAGCCTGCTCCTGTCTCATCGACAAGGCGGTGCATCATCGGTACCGATGCCGTCCCCTGGCTGCCAAGCAGGCTATTGTGTCTGCGGAGCTTTCCTTCGCGCCTGCCACTTCGCCTTGAGCGCGGTGCGATCGACTTCCTGGCCGCGGAGGTAGACCTTGTCGATCTTCCGGGTGTTGCCGATCTTCTCGAGGGGATTGGCGTCGAGCACGATGAAGTCGGCGCTCTTCCCCGCGGCAATCGTCCCGGTATCGATGCGCGCAACGGCCGCGGAATCGTGGGTCGCGGCGACGATCGCCTCGGAGGGCGTCATCCCCATCGCGACCATGCTCTCGAGGTCGAGATGATTGAAGTAGCCCACCCAGAATCGCGTCTGCCCGGTATCGGTGCCATTGACGACGGTGATGCCCGCCGCCCGGAGCATCATGGCGCTGCGCGCGTCCGACTCGAACGACTGCCGCGCCCGGGCGACCTCCTGCGGCGTCATCTTCCTCAGCGGCGCGCCCCAGTGCTGCTCGACGTCCGCCGGTGAATAGGCGGCGAGCAGCAGCGGGTCGTCGAGCCACTCGGGCCGGGTGCCCCCCTGCGTGCTCATCCACTGCGTGATCAGCGACGGCGTCATCCAGATGTTCGGCCGATCGTTGCGCGCGATCCGGTCCCTGACGATCGCGACCAGCTCGGCGTCGGCGATTTCGCCGCCGCGGACGGGAACGTGCAGCCAGCCTTCGACGCCCGCGCGCATCAGCTCCTTCGCATTGGCGAGCGTGACGTTGTGGACGCCGACGGGGATGTTGAACTTGTGCGCCTCGTCGGCCACCGCGCGGTAGAGCGGCGGCGTGAGCGTCTTCTTGGTGCCGCCCCGATCGTCCACCCAGATCTTGATGAACGCCGGCTTCATCGCGGCGTAATCGCGAACGGCGGCGCGCGCTTCCTCCTCGGTCGAGACCGGATACGAAACGTCTATCCGCGACGGATGGCCCTGCGCGCCCGACCCGGGCCACGCGATGCCCGGCCCGGCGGTCCTGAACAGCGCCGCGCCCGGGATGACCTCGTCGCGCACGCGCAGCGGCACGTCGCCCCAGTTGGTTCGGCCTCCGTGCAGGTCGGAGCGACTCACGAGGTCGCCGACGCCGATCACCGCGCCGACGCCGTTGTACGCGAGCAGCTCCAGGTGGTCGACGAGGTTCTCGCGCGTGAACATCTCCTTCGACATCGTGCCTTCGGCGATGTTCTGGAAGCCGATGTGCCCGTGGAGATCGACCAGCGTCGGCATGACCGTCTTGCCGGCGAGGTTGACGCGCGCGGCGCCTTCCGGCGCCTTGAGGTCGGCACGGCGGCCGACGTAGGTGAATTGATTGTTCTCGACGATGAAGGCGGAATCCTCGATCGGCGCGCTGCCGTCACCGGCAATGAGACGCGCGCCCTCGAAGACCGTGACGCGCGCGGACGGTGCCTGCTGGCTCTCGGCGCGCGGGGAGCACGCCGACGCGAACGGCAGGCAGGCGCCGAGGAGGATTGCGAACGCTGTGTGCAGCGTTCGCAATTCGCGGGTCAGCATTGACGTCGTGGAGGCCGACCTGAAGGTCCGCCTCTACTGAAGCAGCGCCGTCGTGTTCCGCTTCGGCACGAAGCCGACGGGGATCTTCGCCGTTTCCTTCATCGTCTTGACGTCGACGACGGACACGTCGTTGGTCACGGGGTTCGCCACGTACGCGGACTTGCCGTCGGGGGTGAGCGTGACCCAGGCGGCGCCCTTGCCGGTCAGCTCCGCGGAGCCGAGCAGCTTCAGGTCGGGCAGCGAGTACGAGTAAAGGTAGTTGTTCAACCGGCTGCAGACGACCAGCGTCTTCCCGTCGGAGGTGACCGCCATACCGTGCGACGGGTCGGAGCCTTCCGGAACCGTCGCCTTGCCCGGCGGCAGGTCCGGGTTGTTGATCCGCTTGATTTCCTTGTGCGTCGCGAAGTCGACGACCGCAAACCCGTTGAGCCCGCTCATCTGCACGAAGATCCATTTGGTCGAGCCATCGGGATTGGTCGCAAACGCCATCGGCCGGACGCCGAGATCCTCGTCGAGCGTCCAGGCAGGCGTTTCCGTCGCTGCGTCGATGACGTTGACGCTCTTGCCGACAATCGAGCCGGCGACGACGTACTTGCCGTCGGGCGTGACGTACGGGTTGTGGATGGGGCCCTTGGTGGGAATCGTCTTCACCCTCGTCATCGTGGCCGTGTCGATGACGTCCACGCCACCCGGCGCCTGGATGATGCCGACGTAGACGTGCTTGCCGTCCTTGGCGACGGCCATGTTGTTCGGATGGCCGCTCAACTTGGCCTTCTTGATGACCTTCAGCGTTTTCGCATCGACCGCATCGAGCGTGCTTTCCGCTTCGTCACTGATGTAGATGCGGGTGCCGTCGGGCGCGGCGCCGACACCGTGATTGACCTCGATGCCCTCGATCACGCCGACGACCTTGTTGGTCGCGGGATCGATGACGTGCACGTTGTCGCCGGCGCTGTTGGTCTGGATGATCCGGACCTTCCTGCCGCCAT
>Ga0209438_1000192_pt1 | contig 17023 bp, 10 predicted proteins | sample GraSoi_2013_20cm_FD_185825 | JGI IMG/M metagenome (GOLD analysis project Ga0209438, IMG submission 185825) | Grasslands soil microbial communities from the Angelo Coastal Reserve, California, USA - Sample 9_17_2013_20cm (SPAdes) (version 2) | ecosystem: Environmental > Terrestrial > Soil >...
CCCTCATCGGCAGCGTGATTGGCGCGTTTCTCGGATCGTTCATCGGCGCGGCGCTGTTCGAGTACACCTACTCACGTCATGCCGGCGTTGCGACTCGCGCCGGGTGGGGGGCCGTGGTCGGCCGCGCCGCCGGAGCCGCGGTCAAGATCGCGCTGGGGTTGATCATCGCCGTCGTCGGGCTCTTCGCCGCGTTATCTTAGGGACATGACTCGATCAACCTTTGTCGTCGCCCTGCTCGTGCCTGCTGCGATCTCGCTGGCCGCGCAAACGTCGCAGCAAGCCGCCAATCGCTGGTCCCCCGATCCCGCGCATAGCGCGATAAACTTTCGTGTGCGCCATCTCGGCATCACGTGGGTGAACGGCACGTTCGGGCAGTGGACAGCCGATTTGAACTACGATCCCAGCAAGCCCGAGGCCGCGAGCGTCACGGCCCACATTCAAACGGCCAGCGTCACGACCGGGAACGAGCGCCGCGACAGCGATCTGCGCCAGAACTACCTCGCCGTCGACAGCTTTCCCGAGATCACGTTCGTCAGTAAACGCGTGGAGAAGGTCGCACCCGATAAGCTGCGCATCAGCGGCGACCTCACGATGCGAGGCGTCACCCGCCCCGTGGTGCTCGACGCCGACATTGGCGGTGTGTTGACGACGTCCCGGGGCCGCCGGACGGCCTTCTCGGCGACCACCACCATCAAGCGCCAGGACTACGGCATCACGCGGAACGGCTTCATGGAAGGCGCGCAGATCGTTGGGGATGAAGTCCGCATCACGATCGACGTCGAGGCGACCGAGCGCGCAACTCCCTGAGCGCACACCGCGTCGCTTGCGCCGCGGTCGCCTGCCAGCTGGCGCTGGCCCCAGGCGTTTCCGCTCAAGCTCACAACATCCGCTGGTGGGAAGCGGCGATCGCCGTCGGCACCATCGGCATCGTGAGCGCGTTCGACCATGGCACCGACGGCTGGGTGCAGGACCATCGCTCGCCCGGCAGCGATCGAGTCGCGCGCGTGTTCAAGTACGGCGGCGAACCGGTCGTCGTCTTCGGCGTCAGCGGCGGGATTCTCGCGGCCGGGCTCATCAGCGGCCGGCCAGTGCTCGAGCGGCGCGGCGGCCGGGTCCTGGCCTCCGTCATCGCCGCCGGGGTGACGACCGGAGCGCTGAAGGAGATTACCGGCCGGTTCCGGCCCGATAACACCACCGATCCGTACGTCTTTCACCCATTCACCAATCACGACGCCTTTCCCTCGGGACACGCCACCATGGCGTTCGCGCTCGCGACGTCGCTCTCGGCGGAGATCCACCGGCCCTGGGCGACCGCGCTCCTGTATGCGGGCGCGACGGGGACCGCGTGGTCACGTCTCAACGATCACAAGCATTGGCTATCCGATGTCGTCGCCGGCGCGACGGTGGGCATCACGGCGGCAAACGTGATCGAGGGTCGCTGGCGCGTTTTCGGCCTCGGCCCGCCGCGATTTCTCGTCGACCCGCACGGCGCACGCCTGGAGTGGCAGGCCGCCTTTTGAATTAAGGATTGAGTCGGGACGAAGGCGGGCTCTCGACGAGCTCACGCACCAGCGCTTCGAGACGATCCGCCAACGTCTCGCACTCGCGCAGGCGTTTCGTGCTGGTGCGGCGATAGACGGTGCGCGCCGTGAAATACGTGATCCCCAACCAAACCGGAACGACGGTCAGGACCGCCGCACCGACCAGGTGCAGCGCGCCCACTCCCACGCCGATGATCGGGCCCATGCCGCCGCCGCCCATGCCGCCGCCGATGCCGCCGTACACGGCGCCGATCAGTTGATTCATGTTTTCCTGGATCGTGATCCTGGTCTGTCCGCGCCGCACGGAGACGGCCACTTCTAAATCGCGGCGAATCGCCGGTCCACGGGCGGCAATCCACGAAAACGAGCGGCCGAACTGACTCACCTGCCCCGCGTTGCGCAACACGCGCCGGATCTCTTCCACAACCGTCGCGTACTCGGATTCTGGGAGCTCTCCTTCGACGACGCGCTCGAAAAACACTTCGGTCGGTCCGGCGACCCAGTTATTCGTGCGGTTGGCTTGCGGCGTGACGTAGCGAGGTACCTCGAGCGATTCCGCCGCCGCCCGAACGACCTCTGGTGCAACGCCGACTTCACCGGCCAGGGCCTGCACACCGCCGATCGTCATCGCGCCGGAGGCGGTCTTGGTCGCCTCCAATTCCGTGGCGCGCTTCACGATCTCCTGAACCTCATTCCGATCGTAACGCCGGCGTGGTTCCGATCCCCCTCGGGTCAGCTCGTCGATCAGCGCCGCGGTCGTCGCGGTGCGCTGGTCCTGACGGATCGCCAGCCCGCGTACCAGCGCGCCTTCGACTCTCGAGCCAAGACCCGTCAGCCGGGGCCGATGGCTCGCCGATGCCTCGAGGAAACGGCCGGCGCGCACGGCGTCCTCGGTCGGCCAGCGTCCGGGGACGTCGCCCACCAGCATCTCGTACACGACGACCGCGAGGCTGTAGACATCAGTGCGCTGATCGAGCTCCGTCAAACCCGCCGCCTGCTCGGGACTCATGTAACCGGGGGTGCCCACCGGGAAGCCCGTGCGCGTGAGGTTCGCGCCGCCCGCGGTGCTGACGGCTTTCGCGATCCCGAAATCGGCGACGATCGGATGGCCCTGCGAGAACAGGATGTTCTCCGGTTTGATGTCGCGGTGCAGCACGCCCATGCGATGCGCATATGACAGCGCGTCCGCGACCGGTTCGGCGATCGCCAACGCCTGCTGCGGCGATAGGGCGTGCCGCGGCGGCCCTTCGAGCTGCTGCCGCAACGAGCCGCCCTCGATGTACGGCATGACGTAATAGAGGAAGCCGCCCGCCTCGCCGGAATCGTGCAGCGTCAGGATGTGCGGATGCTGCAGGCGGGCGGCGATCTGGATCTCTTTCAGAAACCGCTCGACGCCGAGGTAGGCGGCGAGGCCGGGCAGCAGCACCTTGAGCGCGACGGCCCGGTAGTGCTTCTTGTCGTCCGCGAGATAGACCGTCGCCATCCCGCCGCGTCCGAGGACGCGGCGCAGCGTGTAGCGATCGGCGAGCGCGGCTTCGAGTTCGGCGGGAGTCTCCACGCTACGCAGCTTCGGCCGCTTTGGTTACCGCGCGGGAGGCGTCATACTCACCTTCCCAGCGAGCCATCACGACGGTGGCCAGGCAGTTGCCGATGAGGTTCACGGTGGTCCGCGCCATGTCCATGAGCACGTCCACACCGATCAACGCGATCGCCGCCTCGCTGGGCAGATTGAACGACGCCACGGTGCCCATGAGAATCACGAGCGACGCCCGCGGCACGCCCGCGACGCCTTTGCTCGTCAACATCAGCGTGAGCATCATGAGCAGCTGCTGGCCGAGGGACAGCGAAATCCCGCTCGCCTGCGCGACGAAGATCAACGCCACCGACAGGTAGAGCGTGCTGCCGTCGAGGTTGAACGAGTATCCGGTCGGCATCACGAACGCGACGATGCGGCGCGGGACGCCGAATGCTTCCATGCGCTCCATGGCTTTCGGCAGCGCGGCTTCAGACGACGCGGTCGAAAACGCGATCAGCGCCGGCTCCTTCACGGCGGCCGTGAACGCGCCGATCGGTACGCGCGCGATGCGCGCGACCGGGTACAGTACGAACAGGCCGAAGACGACTAGGGCGACGTAGAGCGTGATGACCACGAGAGCCAGGCTCTGGAGGTTTCTGAGACCACCCGGCTTGCCCACCGTAACCGCCAACGCCGCGGCCACGGCGAACGGCGCGAACTTCATGACGATCCCCGTAAACTTGAACATCACCTCGGCAACGGCCTCGCAGAACCCGAGCATGGTCTCCTTGGGCCGGCCGCGCACCTGCGTCAGTCCAATCGCGAAGAGCACCGACCACAACACGATCTGCAGCATTTCGTTGCGCGCCGCCGCGTCGAAGAAACTCTGCGGCACGATGTGTTCGAGGACGCTGGCGAATGTGACGGGCTCACTGGCCAGCGGCGTGGCGCCGGCTGCGGGTGCCGCGAGGGCGGCACCCACGCCGGGCTTCATGACGTTGACCGTCAGCAGGCCGAGGAAGAGGGCCAGCGTGGTGATGACTTCGAAATAGATGATGGACTTCAGGGCGAGCCGGCCGACACGCTTCATGTCGTCGCCGTGCCCCGCGATGCCGACAACCAGGGTGCCGAAGATCAACGGCACGATGATCGCCTTGATGATCCGAATGAATGCGGTGGAGATCGGCAGCAGCGAGACGCCGAACGCCGGAAACCAGACCCCGATCGCCACGCCGGCAACCATGGCCACGACGATCCACTGCGTCAGAGTGCGGCGGCGGAGAAAGGTCCACATCGGGCGTGAACGATAACCGCCCCAAAACGAAGCTCGCTAGCGCTTGATAAACGTCCCGCGTCGCAGCTCGTCGTACGCGCTCCGCAGCTCCTCTTTGGTGTTCATCACGATCGGCCCCTGCCAGGCCACGGGCTCCTGCAGCGGCTGGCCTGACACGAGCAGGAACCGCATGCCCTGCTCGCCCGCCTGCACCGCGATCTCGTCGCCAGAATCGAACAGCACGAGCGAACGGTTTCCCGTCTCCTGCGCGCTCTCACTGCCCGCATCTCGACCGCCCGCGGACACGCGATCGGTCCGAACGCCTTGTGGCGCCGAGGCATCACGGAACGTGCCATTGCCCTCGAACACGTAGGCGAACGCGTGCCGCGACGTCTCTACCGGAATCGTCTTGCGCACGCGCGGCGGAATCCAGATGTCCAGGTAGCGGGGATCAGCGGCGACCCCCTCGACGGGACCGCGCTTGCCCCAGAAATCGCCGGCGACGACGCGCACCCGCGTGCCGTCATCGTCGACGACCTCGGGGATCTCCTTGGCATGAATATCCTGGTAGCGCGGATCGGTCATCTTCAAGCTGCGGGGCAGGTTCGCCCAGAGCTGAAAGCCATGCATGCGGCCGCGCTCGTCACCCTTCGGCATCTCCTGATGCAGGATGCCGCTGCCCGCGGTCATCCATTGCACGTCGCCCGATCCCATGGTGCCTTTGTTGCCGAGGCTGTCGCCGTGCTGGACGCTGCCACTCAGCACATAGGTGATGGTCTCGATGCCCCGATGCGGGTGCCACGGAAAGCCCGGGAGATAATCCTCGGGATGCTCGTTGCGAAAGTCATCCAGCAGCAGGAACGGATCAAAGTCGCTCGTCTTCCCGAACCCGAAGGCGCGGCGGAGCTTCACGCCGGCGCCCTCGAGCGTGGGGAGCGACTGGGAAATCGATTTGACGGCCCGGATGGACATGGCGTCTTAACCCTGCAGGTGCGCGATCGGTTCCCGGCTCACTTCACGAACGTATTTCGCACGCGCTGCGACCGCAGCATGTAGGCGATCCAGATAGCGGCAACGACCGTGCGGCCGAACTGCCGACTCCACTCGATCGCTGTCGGATCACTAACTGGTACAAAACTCATCAGGAGCATGTCCAGCACGGAGAAGACGATGGAGCCCCCGACCACCCAGATGAACGTCCGAGGGAACTGGCGTTTCTTCGTGTAAAACAACCAAGCCGTCAGGATCGTGAAGACCAGCAAAGCAATGTTGCCAAACAGCTCGAACATCAGAACCGGCGCCCAGAACGGATCATAGCCGCTCATCCCCGGGGTCGTGAGCGCCGCCCAGGTCGACGCGCTGTAACTCGGCAACGTCTTGGAGAAGGTGAAGAGAATCCGTATCGGAGAGATCGTGATGCCGAACCCGGCGAGGATGAGCCAGCCGCCCAGGCCCACGAGCTCGTCGCGCCGAACCGCAGGCGGGACCAGGCTCGAACCCGGAGCGGCGCCGGCGACGGCCGCCTGCGTGCGCGAGATACGCACGGCCCCCATGACGGCGAAGGCGGCGGCGAGCAGCGCGGCCATGAGCACGGACCAATTGATCCGCGTTCCGTCAGCCGTCTCCGTGCGATCGCCCGGCGGCGTGATACTGAACACGAGAAGGTCGTTCGCACGGGCCATCTGCTTGACATACTCGGCGGCGCCCGCGGGAATTACATGGTCCGCGAGCGTCTCGTACTCCCACTCCAGCTTGAATACGCTCCCCGCCACGCTCAGCCGGCGCGAGAACCGCGCGGCGGGCGTCGTCATGTGCTCTTCCCGCGGACGGATGTTCCATCCGTCAGGGATTGTCGCATTGATCACATAGTGAATGTGGGCGTTCTGTCGTACGGCGAGCGGCATCTTCCGGTCTGCCGCAGTGGCTTGCGGCACCGCCCGGGAGAGCTCCAGGGGCTCGAACTTCCCCGTGGGATGCTCCGCAGTGCCACCTGCCCAGAAATCCCGAATGGTATAGCGCTCGACAGTGCGTATGACGTTGTCGGTCTCATTGTCATCCACGCGCGGTTGCTCGTCGGACCGGATGGTGGGATAGAGCTCCGAGTAGAAATTCGTGTATTGCTGCCGCAGCTCTTTCGGTGATCGAGCGCCAATCCAGGCACGGATGTCATTGGCCGTGGCCCCGCGGTACTGCGTCACCACATGCATGGTCGCCGAGTCGTGGCGACCGCCGAGGGAAAAGGTCACCGCTACGTCGGTGGTCGGATCGGGACTCCCCATCCCCTCCATCGGCACGAGTGAGTTGCCGCCGCCGCCGAGTACCAGCGCGCTGCCGAACCAGGCGGCGACGTCCCGCAGGCCGCCGCGTTGGTACAGTTCCGTGGGATCGATCCAATAGTACCGGCCACCGAGCTCGAGCTGGACGAGCGCGTGATCAAAGACGGTTGCGGTTGGGTGGAAACCCGCGACGTGCTCGCGGTATGTCGTGCTGACGAGCGCCGGACGGGCAGTGACGCCCAGCGCGCGCAGCATCGTGACGAGGAGCAGCGTCTTGTCCTTGCAATCGCCGTAGCGGCGTCGCATCACCGTCGCCGGGAGATAGGGGCGGTGGGAGTTCACGCCGATCTCCACGCCCATATAGCGGATCTCGTCCTGGACGAAGCGCAGCGCCGCCAGGGTCCGACGCTCGGGCGATTCCGATGACGCCCGAATGCGCTCGATCGTGGGCTGCAACGTGGCAGGGATCTCGGCATCGGGGAACAGTGAGTCGCCCCACGCGGCGACCGCCGACCAGCTCGCGAAGTCGGTCAATTGTACGGCGGCGTACGGATCGTACCAGCTCGGCAAATTGGGTTCCGGAATCTGGGCCGGCACGTTGCGCGCCGACCATTCGTATTCGGTGGTCGAGCCGACGGTCGTAATCTTCGGTTGCAGATCAGTCTGCAGGGGGGTGATGAACAACGGCCGCCCAGTCGGCCACACCAGCCGGAAATACCGCTGCATCACCGGAACATCGGCCTGCAGCACAGGCTGCGCCGTGTAGTGACTGCCGAACACCGGATTGCTGCCCCGCCGTGTGAAGCTGTACTCGATGATGTCGCCGCGGCGCACGTCCTCGAGAAGCACCACCACGGAGAGTGAGGCATCGTAGATCTGCTCGTCCAGCTCTGTTTCGCGCTGCGCCACGCGCACGCGGCCAGGCCTGAGCTGGTCGATGATCCGATCGCCGCGCCGCAGCCGCACGGCATGAAGGACGAGCCGCTGGTAGGAGGAGTCGAAGACGATCTCGAGCTGCGAGTTCTGCTGGACCGCGCCCTCGTCCAGCACGCGGTAAGCGACGTGCCAGTATTGCTCGACACCGGAGCTGCGAACCGCTTCCTGGCGATCGGAGAGCAGCGTCTCGGTTCCCTCGGTCGCCAGGTGCGGCGCCGCGAGCACCGGCTCCCGGACCTTTACCCACGACGCGGGTGGCCCGATCTGGTAGGGGGTCTGCCCCACGAGCTTGGCGACCCCGCCGAGGATGATGGCGATGCAGGCCAAACGCATGCGCCGCTAAGTTAGCCGCGGCGCGTTGGCCCGGGAACCCGAGGCTAGAAACCCAGCCAGTACGTCATTTTGATGAGGAAGATGTTCTCCGACGGCCCCTGGAACAGGGCGCTCGCGTCGTCACCAAACTGGATATTGCCGCGCGGCAGCGTTGGAATCTGACTGCTGCGCGTCCAGACCAGGAACAGCGTCGACCCCGGGTGATACTCCCACCGCAGCACCGCGTTGCCGCGCAGAGAACGAAAGGTGAAGCTCGGATCGGTGAGGGTGTCCGCCGGGGCCCCGCCTCCCGCGTCCAGAATAATCGTCGCCGGATCGCGCGAGGGGTTCGTCGCCGGCTGGACGACTACGGTACCGAAATCCTTGCCGTACTCCAGCCGCTGCCCACTCCGGGGCGCGGCGAACACGTTGTAGCGGCTGTAGGCACCCGTGGCGATCAGCGGTTGCATGAACAGCTCGAGCGTCAACGTGGGCGAAAACGTCACGTTGAAGCGCGTGTCCATCGACACCGAGCGCTGCGTGAGGTGGGCGAATACGTAGCGGGTGCCGGAGAACGACGTCGCCGTCTGGTCGGCGTAGCTGTCGACGAATTGGAATCCCGTCTCGGATCGGTCGATCGACGGGTTCAAGGAGACCGTCACGTTGGAGCGCGGCCGCAGCTCGAGCCCGAGACTCGCCCCTTTGCTGCAATCCCCCTCGCTGTTGCAGCCGTAGTTCGCGTTGAGCTGACCGACCACCTTCTTGCGGGAGTCGGTGTTGACGTTGAGCGAGTAGAAGTCATTCGCCGGCACACGCACCAGCGGCCCGCCGCGGGTCAGCCGGTCATCGAACGCGCTCGCTCGGTGAATCCAGAACGAGCTGACGTTCCAGTAGCTCAGTGTTTGGATCTGACCGTACAGCCGCCCCTCGCGGTCGTTCAGATCACCGTCGAAGGTGTATTGCTGTTGGCCTCCGACGATGACAAACAGCTGCCGGTACCACTTCGTCGGCTTGGTCCACAGGGGAAAGATGTTCGCGGACATCCACCAGTAATCGGCACGCGAGAAGAAGGCGATGTCGTTGTTGTTGAACGCCGGCGTCCGGAAGTTCGTGGTGATCTCCCAGAGCCAATGCCCCTGCTCCTTGGAGAGCCGCGCGAAGCCGCCGAGCCCGGCCATGCCGGTGCGCGGGGCCCGCGCGTCGGCCGTATCGGGCCGGTCGGGCCGCTGGAAGAAATGCGCAGAGCCAAACCGGATCCGTCGCAGCGCCGCCGTGTCGCCCTCGACATGGGTCCCCGCCAGCTGCGCCATCAACCGGTAGGTGCGCTTGCCCCACCAGCTGTCGCTCGAGACCCCGAATGCCTCGGAGTGATGGGACAAGCGGCTCTGGAGATAGGGATCGCCGAGGTCGCGATACACCGACGTGGCCATCGCCTTGATCTGCGTCGCCCCCCCGCTCAGATCCTTGGCCGCGCGGGCCGCGAAGTAATTCGTGGCCGGCTCGACTTCGAACTGGCCGCGCGTCGAGTCCGTGAACTCCACCGGCGCGCGCTCCCGCTTGGTCACCGCGTCGAGGGCGCCGATCGACCAGCCGCTGGGGGTCCGCCCCGTGAGCTTGGCAGCGCCGAGGATCGTGGAGTTCTCAGGCATGTCGGCATACGCCACCGACGTGCTGCGGTAGGGCAAGACTTGCGGCGGACGGCCGATCCGGCGCGTGGCGAGCATGGAGAGACTCGACACGTTGGAGCAGAAGAAGCAGCTGAAACCGCCGAGGCCGAAGTACCCCGCGCCCTCGACAAAAAACGGCCGCTTCTCGTCGAAAAATGTCTCGAACGCCGACAGATTGACGACGGCGGGATCGACCTCGACCTGGCCGAAGTCGGGGTTCACGGTCGCATTCATGGTGAGATTCGAGGTCACGCGGTACATCGCGTCGCCGCCCACACGGCCGTCGAGCGCGTGCGGATCGAAGAATGGATCACTGCTTTTGCCGGGAACGTTCGACGAGCGCCCGACCAGGTACGGCGTGACCTCGGCGCGACCGGGGGGGTGGGTAATCACCAGGCCCTGCAGGTGGCCGAACATGGACGGGCCGCCGGTCTCGTCCAACCGCCACCACGCCCACTGCGACAATTCGTTGACCCGGTTTTCCTGGCGCCAGATCTGCAGGCCCCAGGTCTGCTCCGCGGACGTCGCCGGGTAGCGCAGCTGCGAGAACGGAATCCGCAGCTCGGCGGTCCAGCCGAGCGAGTCGATGGTGGTCGCAACTTCCCAAACCGGATCCCAGGACGGATCGCTGCCGCCGCCGAGGCCGTTGGCGTCTTGCTTCACGCCCGATGGATTGACCTGGAAGAACAGGCGTCCGATGTGATCGTGATATGTGTCGAAGATGACTTCGAAATAATCGGAGTTCATGTCGGCGTCGCGTCGCACCAGGCGAGTCCGGACCCCGCGCGCGCCGGAGTCGTCGTACATCCGCGCGCCGACGTAGATCGCCGCGTCGTCGTACGCGAACCGCACCTCGGTGCGCTGGGTGGCGGAGTCGCCGGAGTGTGGCTGTGACTGGCGTAAGCCGGTCGCCACCGGGGCCGTCCGCCACACGTCCTCGTCGAGCTTGCCGTCGAGATGGATCGGCTCGCGGAGCTGCACCGCCCGGACTTCAGGCGGGGTGTGGGGGTGGACGTTTTGGGCTATTAAGGAAGCAGGAAGCGCGACGGCGCAGAGCACGGCGAGACGGACGGAGGCGCTCGGCATGATAGTCACTTGGGCTAGGATACAACGTTGGACGCGGGCCGCGACGAAAAGGTTGCGGCCCTGACTGGAGCCTTACAATCTCTTTCATTAGATATGTCTCACCCGATGCCACCATCTCAGCCGTCTCCGCCGGCCGCTCCTGCGGCCCCTGCTCCGACTCCCGCTGCTCCGCCGAATCACCTTCCGGAACGCATCCGGCTGCTGGCCGACATCAGTCAGAATCTCTGGTGGAGCTGGCAGCTCGACGCGCGTGAGCTGTTCCATCGTATCGACCGCCGCCTCTGGGAAGGGACACGGCACAACGCCGTGCAGTTCCTGCGGCAAGTCTCGGTGGACCGTCTCGCCGAACACGCCCAGGACCCGATTTCCCTGGAACGCTTCGATCGCGTGGTGCGGCGGTTCGAGCTGCTCACGCAGAAAAACGGCACCTGGTTCGCCGGCCGCTATCCCGAGCTGCTGAACCGCCCGATTGCCTACTTCTCCGCGGAATTCGCCCTGCACCGCTCGCTGCCGATCTATTCCGGCGGCCTCGGCGTCCTGGCCGGCGACCACTGCAAGGAAGCGTCGGACCTCGGCGTCCCGCTGATCGGCGTCGGCCTCTACTACCACGGCGGGTACTTCGATCAGCTGATTGGCCTGGATGGCTGGCAGCGCGACTCGGACGATCCGGTCGATCCCACGGTGAACCCCGTCGTGCGAGTCCACGGCGCTGACGGCAAACCGTGCGTGGTCGCGGTCACCATCTCGGGTCGCGAGGTCCAGGTCGGCGCGTGGCGCGTCATGGTGGGGCGGATTCCGGTGTATCTCCTCGACACCGACCTCGAAGGCAACCATGGAGACGACCGCCAGCTCACCGCGCGCCTGTATACGGGCGCGCCGGAATGGCGCCTGCGGCAGGAGTGGGTGCTGGGTGTCGGCGGCGTCCGGGTTTTGCGCGCCCTCGGTGTGCAACCCGAGGTCTGGCATGCGAACGAGGGCCACGCCGCGTTCATGTTCATCGAGCGCATGCGCGAGCTGATGGGAAAGGGGCTCACCCCCGCGCAGGTGGAAGAGCAGATCCGCGCGACCAGCGTGTTTACGACGCACACCCCCGTCGCCGCAGGTCACGACGTCTTTACCGCCGAGCAGCTCGAGCAAGTCGCCGGGGCTTTCTGGAATACCATGGGACTCACCCGCGACCAATTCATGGCGTTCGGAAGACCGGGCGGCGCGGATGACCAGCGCTACGAGATGACCGTGTTGTCGCTGCGGCTCGCCGGCCGCGTGAACGCGGTGTCGGCACGCCACCGCGAAGAATCACGCCGCATCTGGCGCTGGATGTGGGGCAACAAACCTGCCGCAGAAGTTCCTATCGGCCACGTGACGAACGGTGTGCACCTCAGCACCTGGATGGCGCGGCCGATTCGCGATCTGCTGGCGAAATCCCTCGGCTCGGAATGGGAGGTCGAGGCTGAACCGGCGGCGGTCAGCGAGGCCGTACGGCAGCTCGATGATGACCGGCTGTGGGCGGCTCACGAAGGCCTCCGCCAGCTGCTGTTCCACTACATCCGCGAGGAGGCCCGCAACCGCTGGCGGGACAAATGGAAGGATCCGACGAAACTCGCCGGCTCGGGCGCGCTGCTCTCTCCTCCGGTCTTCACGATCGGCTTTGCCCGGCGATTCGCGACCTACAAGCGGGCCGACCTGCTGTTCCGCGATCGCGACCGGCTGCGGCGCTTATTGACCAACCCGAGCCGTCCCGTCCAGATCGTCTTCTCGGGCAAAGCGCACCCCGCCGACGACCCGGGCAAGCGCGTGCTCCAGCAGGTGTTCCTGGCGGCGCAGGATCCCGCGTTCGAGGGCCGGATCGCCTTCCTCGAGGACTATGAGATGCATTTGGCGCACCGCATGGTGGCCGGCGTGGACCTCTGGCTTAATCTCCCCCGGGTGCCGCTCGAGGCCTGCGGCACGAGCGGCATGAAGGCTGCGCTGAACGGCGTGCCGCAGCTCGGCACCCTGGATGGCTGGTGGGCGGAGGGCTACACGGGTGAGAACGGCTGGGCGATCCCACTGGCGTCAGGGGACGGTGACCCGGACCAGCAGGACATGGAGCATCTCTTCGCCCTGCTCGAGGACAAAGTAGTTCCGATGTATTACGACCGGCTCCCTGGCCAGCATTCAGCGGAGTGGGTACATATGATGAAAGGGGCGCTCGCGGTGGCGGTGGAACGCTTCACGACCCGGCGGATGCTCCAGACGTACGTCACAGGCTATTACGTTCCCGCTGTTGCCGGCGAAGCAACTCCCGGCGATCCACCACTGTAGCGACGAGGGTTCGGTTGAAGACCCGGGTTCTCCACCTCACCGCCGAATTGTGGCCGTACGCCCGTACGGGCGGCCTGGGTCAGGCGGTCGCGGGCCTCGCCGATTATCAGGCGGCGAGCGGCATCGAGAGCCACGTCGTCCTGCCGCTGTATCGGGAGGCGCGCGCCCACGCGGGCAAGCTCGAGCTGTTGTCCGATCCCTTCACTGTCGAGAGCGGCGGCCGGCGCGAGCAAGTCCGCGTCTGGCACGAGGTGGGCGACGACTATCCGAAGACGATGTTTCTCGAGCACAATCCATCGTTCGACCGGCCGGGCCTCTACGGCGATGCGAAGGGCGACTACGCGGACAATCCGCGCCGCTTTGCGCTCTTCGCTTCAGCCGCGATCGAGATCGCCCGGCGGATCGGCGAGGGCAACCTCATTCTGCACGCGCACGATTGGCATGCCTCGCTCGTGCCCGTGTTCCTGCGTCGAGTGTACCGCGACGAACCCGATCTGCAGCGGCTGCCTTGCGTCTTGACTGTCCACAACGGCGGTTTCCAGGGCGTCTATCCGTACGAGGTGCTCAAAGACATCGGCCTGCCCGCTGACTTATGGTCGCCCGAATTCATGGAGTGGTACGGCCGGCTGAACTACCTGAAGGGTGGGCTCCTGTACGCCGACATGGTCACCACCGTGAGCCCGACGCACGCCTTCGAGCTGTTGACGGACCTCGGCGGCTTCGGCTTGCAGCACAGCTTCCGGCAGCTCGGCGATCGGCTCGTGGGGATCCGCAACGGCATCGACGTCGACAAATGGAATCCGGCCGACGACCCGGACATCGTCGCGCGCTTCACCGCCGACGACATGTCGGGCAAGGCGCGCTGCAAGGCGACCCTGCAGGAAGCCTGGGGCCTGCCGCACCGCGCCGACGTACCGCTGTTCGGCATGAGCGCACGACTCGTCGCCCAGAAGGGCCTCGATCAGATCGTCGCCTCACAGTCGCTGCGATTGCTCGACGCGCAATTCATTTTCCTTGGCGCGGGTGAAGCCCAGTTCGAAACGGCGCTGCGCGAGCTCTCCGCCCGCTTCCCACAGCGGGTCGGCGTGAACACCGCGTTTACCGACGCCCTCGAACATCATCTGCTCGCCGGCGCCGACTTTCTCATGATGCCGTCGCTGTACGAGCCGTGCGGGTTGACGCAGATGCGCGCGCAGCTGTACGGAGCGCTCCCGGTGGCGCGCCGCGTCGGCGGACTCGCTGATACGATCGAGGACGGTGTCACCGGCATCCTCTACGATGCTTACAGTCCGGAAGCGTTCGACCATGCCGTGCAACGCGCCGTGACGCTGTTTCAGGACCGCGCCTGGTTCAGCGAGCTGGCGCGCGGCGCGATGCGCAAAGACTTCTCCTGGCGCCACCCGTCCGAGCTGTACGCGGCGGTCTATCGCCGCGCGACGGCGGCCCGCGCCATTCCCGACACGTCCGCCGCCGACAAGGGCGAACGCGCGCCCCGCAAGCGGTCCGCCCGTGGCAAGGGTGGACGAGGCGTGAACGCCCGTCGCTAAAGGCTCCCCGATGGATTTCGTGCTGACGCTCCACGGTCATCTGCCCTACGTCCTGCAGCATGGCCGCTGGCCGCACGGCAGCGTGTGGCTGTGCGAAGCCGCGTTCGACAGCTACCTGCCGCTGATTGAAGCGCTGCAAGCACTCGAGCGGGAGAAGATCGCCGCGCCGATCACGCTCGGGATCACGCCCGTGCTCGCCAATCAGCTCGCGCATCCGGCGTTTGTCAGCGAGTTCGAGGCGTACATGGCGCGGCGCATCGAAGGCGCCGCCGGCGCCCCCGCGCACCTCTCCGCGTCGGGAGACGCGCAGCTCGTGCCGATCGCGAAGTTTTGGCACGACCGGCTGACGCGCCTGCTCGCGTTATTTCGATCGCTGGACGGCGACCTCGTCGCAGCGTTCCGTGGGTTCGAGGACCGCGGCCGCATCGAGCTGATTTCGTCCGCGGCGACGCACGGCTTTCTCCCCTTGCTCGCACGGGACGAGAGCATCCGGCTGCAGCTCGCGGTGGGCGTGGCGGAACACAAACGGCTGTTCGGCCGCGCCCCGACCGGCTGCTGGCTGCCCGAGTGCGCCTATCGCCCCGGCGGACCGTGGGGACCGGCCGGCGCGCGGCCGCAGTCCTATCGCGCCGGGACCGACGAGCACCTCGCCGCCGCGGGATATCGCTATTTCTTCGTGGATACGCACCTGGTGCGGGCCGGTGAAGCCCTCGGCTACCCGGACAACGACGCCATTCCGGTCACCGGTGAGCGCACGCCATACGTCGCGTATCGCGTCGCCTCCGCGAAACGCCGGGCCCACGATCTCTTCGCGCTGGTGCGCGACCCCAAGGCATCGAGTCAGGTGTGGTCGCGCGCCCAGGGCTACCCCGGCGATGAGTGGTACCTCGAATTCCACAAGATCCGCTGGCCCGACGGCCTGCGGCTCTGGCGCGTCACGGGCAGCGGCGTGGACCTCGGCGGGAAGCAACGCTATGACCCGGGCGCGGCGAGTAACTCCGCACGCAATCACGCCGAGCACTTCGCGAGTGTATTGCGCGAAACGGCAAAAAGTATCGCCGCGCAAGAGCCGGCGCGCGCGCCACAGCCGGTCGTCACCGCCCCGTTCGATGCCGAGCTGTTCGGCCACTGGTGGTTCGAGGGCGTCGACTTTGTCGAACAGCTGTATCGCCAGCTCGCGAAGAACGGCGTCCGGCCGGTCACGGCACGCAAGCACATTGGGGATGGAAAGTCGCGGCCCACGATCCAGCTCACGGAGGGCTCGTGGGGCAAGAACGGCGACTTCTCGATGTGGCTCAACGACCAAACGTCCTGGACGTGGAAGCGGATCTGGGCGCTCGAGGAAGCCTACTGGGCCGTCGCCGCCAAGGCGCTCGGCGGCGGTCCCAAGCCCCGCGCGGTGCTGGCGCAGGCGACGCGATCGATGCTGCTCGCGCAAGCCTCCGACTGGCAGTTCATCATCTCCACCGGCGAGGCAGCCGACTACGCCAATCAGCGATTCGACGAGCACTGCGGGCAGGCCGAGGACCTCGTGCGGGCACTCGCGAGCGGCAAGATCGATGACGCGACGATGCAGCGGGTGGATGCACTCGGCGCACAGGACAGCGTTTTCCCGAACGTCCTGCGCAGCATCGCCGAGGTCATCAAGTGAACGGACGCGTTGTCATTCACGGACACTTCTACCAGCCTCCCCGCGAAAACCCCTGGACCGGTCAAGTCGATGTCGAGCCATCGGCGGCGCCCGATCACGACTGGAACGTCCGCATCACGAGGGAGGCGTACCAACCGCTCGTCCCTGTCTATGAGTTCCTGAGCTTCGATTTCGGACCGACGCTGCTCGACTGGATGGAGCGCGAAGCTCCCGAGACCTACGCGGGGGTGATTCGCTCCGACCATGGCAACGCGCTGGCGATGCCGTACCACCACATCATCCTGCCGCTCGCCAACCGGCGTGACAAAGAAACCGAAGTACGGTGGGGGATTGCGCACTTCAAGCGCCTCTTTCAGCGAGATCCCGTCGGATTCTGGCTTCCAGAAACCGCGGTCGATCGCGAGACACTCGACGTCCTGGCCACCGAGGGAATCAAGTTCACGGTGCTCGCGCCGCATCAGGTTTCCAAGCCGCCCGCGCAGGGTCTGCCGGCGCGCATCGAGCTGAGCGGCGGCCGGTCGGTCGCGGTCTTCGTGTACGACGGCGGCTTGTCGCACGACATCGCCTTCGGCCCGCTCACCACCGACGCCGATCGCTTGACCGACGTACTCGAGCGCACGCCACCCAATGCGATCACGAGCATCGCGGTCGATGGCGAGACCTTCGGCCACCATCACAAAGGCGCCGATCAAACACTCGCCGCCGTGATCCATCGCCTCCAACAGTCCGGTAAGGTTCAGGTCACCAACTTCGCGGCCGCCCTCGCGAAGTCTCCGCCCGCGACGACGGTCGACCTGGTCGAGCGAACATCGTGGAGCTGCCCGCACGGCGTCGAGCGGTGGCGCTCGGCGTGCGGCTGCAAAGTCCACACCGAGCGGCCGTCGCAGCAAGATTGGCGCACCCCGCTGCGCTTC
>Ga0209438_1000194_pt1 | contig 16964 bp, 16 predicted proteins | sample GraSoi_2013_20cm_FD_185825 | JGI IMG/M metagenome (GOLD analysis project Ga0209438, IMG submission 185825) | Grasslands soil microbial communities from the Angelo Coastal Reserve, California, USA - Sample 9_17_2013_20cm (SPAdes) (version 2) | ecosystem: Environmental > Terrestrial > Soil >...
TTTTCAAATTCTCTGCGAGGCCGGCCTTCTGCCCGGCGTGCTGATGCGCAATGCGCGATTGAAGTTCATCTGCCATGATGTGCATCTGCGGGTCGAACGATCCGACACGCCGTTCACACGCGGCTACAACGCCGGGCAGGTCATTCGCGTACCCGTCGCCCATGGTGAGGGCAACTACGAGGCCGACGAAGAGACGTTGAAGCAGCTCGAGAGCGAAGGGCGGGTGCTCTATCGCTACTGCTCCGCCGAAGGGGTGGTCGACGACCGCTCCAACGTCAACGGCGCGGCGCAATCGATCGCCGGCATCGTCAACGAGCGCGGCAACGTGCTCGGCATGATGCCGCATCCGGAAAACCATGTCGAAGATATCATGGGCTGCACCGACGGCCGCGGCCTGTTCGCAGGGCTGGTGGCGCATCTGGAGCGCGCGGCGTGAGGGCCCACATTGCTGCCGCTGCCTGGGCGCTTGTTGCCTGGTCTGGTGCCGCGCTCGCACAGGACTATCCAAAACGCCCGATCACCATGATCGTGCCATTCGCGGCCGGCGGCACCTCGGACGTGATCGCGCGCACCGTCGCCGAGCAGATGGGCGCGACGCTCGGGCAGCCGATCGTGATCGAGAATGTCGCCGGCGCCGGCGGCTCGACCGCGCTGGCGCGTGCCGCGCGTGCCGAGCCTGATGGTTACACCATCGCGATCGGCAATGCCGGCACCAATGCCGCCGCCTACACGATCTATCCGATGCTGCCGTTCAAGCCCGACGCGTTCGCGCCCGTCGCCATGGTGGCGAAGACATTCGGCATCGTCGCGCTGCGCAAGGATTTTCCCGCCAAAAATCTTCAGGAATTCATCGCCTACGCCAAAAGCAATCCCGGCAAGATCAATCTCGGCCACGCCGGCGTCGGCTCGTCGAATTTTCTGATCTGCAAGAGTTTTGTCCAGGCGGCGGGGATCGAAGTGACGCTGGTTGGCTATCGCGGCGCGGCGCCGGCGCTGACGGATGCGATCGGTGGGCAAATCGACGGTGTCTGCGATGCCGCTGCTTCGGTCGCGCAGGCGATCGACGACAAACTGGTGAGGGGGCTGGTGGTCGGCTCAACCGTGCGGCTGGCGACGCTGCCGGATTTGCCGACGTCGGCGGAGGCAGGCCTTCCCGAATTCGAGGCGCAGGGCTGGAACGGCTTGTTCGCGCCGAAGGGGACGCCGCCTGGGATCGTCGCGAAGGTGAACGCGGCGGCGCGAACGGCCGTGGAAAGCGAGCAGGTCAAAAAGCGCTTCGCCGATTTGTCGACGGTTGCACCCGATGCCAACGAGCATACGCCGGAAGTGCTTCAGCAATTGGTGACGCGCGACGTCGAGAAATACCGCAAGCTTCTTGAGGAGAAGAAGTAGCTGCGGTGCTACTTGCCCTCGTTACCAGCGGCAGGCGGCATTTGCCGCTTGACCCGCTTGATGGTCCCGGAAAATGTGAACAGCGGGCGCTCGCCCGACCTCAAGACGCCGCGCAGAAAAATCATCGAGCCCCCGGCGCGCATGATTTCGCCTGTCCCTTCGACCCGTTCGCCCTCGCGCGCGGCATCGAGAAATTCGCAGGCGAATGATACCGTCACGCCCGGTCCCTGCAGAACCGGCGCGGCCATCGCGAACAGGCAATAGTCCGCGAACGCCATGAAACACCCGCCATGGACGTTGCGCATGCCGTTGAGATGTTTGCTTTCGACCCGAAAGGCGCAGTGGATGCGCCCCTGATCGTCCATCCGGTGATAGAACGGCCCGTTAAGCGTTTCGAAATTGTCGCGGCTCCAGGTCCGCCAGCCCTTGAATTCGCCCTCTGTCTCGACATGCAGATCGGGGCGGTTGAGGAATGCGCTTTTGGTCAGGTCGTCCACGCGATCAGGCCTTCATTTGAGGGGTTTAAGCCTTAAATCCGATGCATCCCCGGCGGGCAAATCGCGATAATGCATAGAGCGCCCGCAAAGCTATGGACAGCCCGAAATTGCGCCCCAAAAGTCCTTTTCCACCCCAGCCGATGTCCCTAATAAGAAACCTTCGTTGATCAAGAGCCTCATGAACCAGCCGCAAATCACCCCCGAACTCGTCGCCAGCCACGGGCTGAAGCCGGACGAATATGAGCGCATCCTCAAGCTGATTGGGCGGGTGCCGAGTTTCACCGAGCTCGGGATTTTCTCGGCGATGTGGAACGAGCACTGCTCGTACAAGTCGTCGCGGCTGCATCTGCGCGGGTTGCCGACCAAGGCGCCCTGGGTGATCCAGGGCCCGGGCGAGAACGCCGGCGTCATCGATATCGGTGACGGCCAGGCGGTCGTGTTCAAGATGGAGAGCCATAACCATCCGAGCTACATCGAACCCTATCAGGGCGCGACCACCGGGGTGGGCGGCATTTTACGCGACGTCTTTACGATGGGCGCGCGGCCGATCGCTTGCCTCAATGCCCTGAGCTTCGGCGCGCCGGAGCATCCCAAAACGCGCCATCTGGTGTCTGGTGTCGTCGCCGGCATCGGCGGCTATGGCAATTCATTTGGCGTGCCGACCGTCGGCGGGCAGGTGCGTTTCCACACCCGCTATGACGGCAACATTCTGGTCAATGCGATGGCGGTCGGTCTCGCCGAAACCAGCAAGATCTTTTATGCGGCGGCCTCCGGCGTAAACATGCCGATCGTCTATCTCGGCTCCAAGACCGGGCGCGACGGCATTCACGGTGCCTCGATGGCCTCGGCCGAATTCGACGACGACTCCGCCGAGAAGCGCCCGACCGTCCAGGTCGGCGATCCCTTCGCGGAAAAGCTCTTGCTGGAAGCCTGCCTCGAAATCATGGAAGCCGATTGCGTGATCGCGATCCAGGACATGGGCGCGGCGGGCCTGACCTGCTCGGCGGTCGAAATGGGTGCCAAGGGCGATCTCGGCGTCGATCTTGATCTCGATGCGGTGCCGACGCGCGAAACCGGCATGAGCGCCTACGAGATGATGCTGTCGGAAAGCCAGGAGCGCATGCTCATGGTGCTCAAGCCCGAAAAGGAGAAAGAGGCCGAGGCGATCTTCCGCAAATGGGGGCTGGATTTTGCCGTGGTCGGCTACACCACCCCGACCGAGCGCTTTGTCGTCAAGCACGGCGGCGATGTCATGGCCGACCTGCCGATCAAGGAATTGGGCGATGAAGCGCCGCTCTACGACCGCCCACATGTGCCATCGCCGAAGTTGCCGGTGATCCATGCGCGCGACATCAAGGCGCCGGTCGGAATTTCATCGGCGCTGGAAAAGCTGATCGCGACGCCGGAGCTTTGCTCCAAACGCTGGGTATGGGAGCAGTACGACCACGTCATTTTGGGCAATACCGTCCAGCGTCCCGGCGGCGATGCGGCAGTGGTGCGGGTGCAGGACGGGCCGAAGGGCTTGGCGCTGACGGTGGACGTCACGCCGCGTTATTGCGAGGCGGATCCGTTCGAAGGCGGAAAGCAGGCAGTGGCCGAGGCCTGGCGAAACATCACGGCAGTCGGCGGACGGCCGCTGGCGATTACCGACAATCTCAATTTCGGCAATCCGGAACGGCCGGAGATCATGGGCCAGTTCGTCGGATGCCTGAAGGGCATCGCGGAAGCCTGCCGCGCGCTCGATTTCCCGGTCGTGTCCGGCAACGTCTCGCTCTACAACGAAACCAATGGCCGCGGCATCCTGCCGACGCCTTCGATCGGCGGCGTCGGGCTGCTCGACGATTTCACCAAATCCGCAACGCTGGCATTCAAGGCCGAGGACGAGGCAGTGCTCTTGATCGGCGAAACCCATGGCTGGCTGGGGCAATCGGTTTACCTGCGCGAGATCTGCGGCCGTGAAGAGGGCGCGCCGCCGCCGGTCGATCTCGCTGCGGAGAAGCGCAACGGTTGTGTGGTGCGCGGCATGATCCATGCCGGAACTGCGACGGCGGCGCACGATGTTTCCGATGGCGGCCTGCTGGTTGCATTGGCGGAGATGGGAATCGCAGGCGGAATCGGCGTGCGACTGGAGGCGGCGCCGGCGGAGATCGTGCCGCACGCCTACTGGTTCGGCGAAGATCAGGCGCGTTACATCGTGACGGTGCCGGCGGCGGAGGCTGGCCGGGTGCTGGCGAAGATGAAGGGCGCCGGCGTGCCGTGCGCGCGCATCGGCACCACCGGCGGCGACGCCATTGCGCTCGCCGGAGAACCGCCGATGTCGGTGAAGTCGCTTCAGGCGGCGTTTGAGCGCTGGCTGCCCGCCTACATGAGCGGCAAGGCGTCCTGAATCCACTCTCCCCTTGTCATTGCGAGGAGCGAAGCGACGAAGCAATCCATTCTTTCCTCGCGGCGATATGGATTGCTTCGCTTCGCTCGCAATGACGATACGGAGCTGGCTATCGCTTCTCACAGCACGCGCGTCGCGCCGGGAATTTTCCGCAACGCCCGCGTCAGCGCCCAGCTGAACGCGACCGTCAGCACGAATACGATGGGTGCTTTCACGGTCGCCGGCAGATTGAAGTCGAACAGCCAATACTGCAGCCACAGCGCGAACGGGTAGTGCACCAGGAACATGCCGTAGGCATCAGCCTGCATCAGATCGAGCACGCTCCTGCCTGACTGGGCGAACCTCAGGAAATAGGCCAAGATCAGGAACAGGATGGCCACACTGAAGACCGTGAAGCAGACGGCATAGCTCCCCTCGTACCAGTTCGGCAACGGCGACGGATTCCCCAGATTTTCGCGCTTGATGGAGATCAGCACCCACATGAGGTAATACGGAACGATCGTCAGTATCATCCAATCCCAGCTGACCTTCGCCATCCGGCCGTCCGCCGCCAACAACCCGCGATCCAGATACTGGACGCCAATACCGGCGCCGAAAAAGAAATAGGTGGCGTAGAGCATCACGCGCCCGTGCTGGACCGAGAATGGCCCGAACTCGAACCAGCTGCTTGGTCCGTAGTAAGTCAGCCCGGGAATGTAAAACGCGGCGGTGACGGCAAGCATGACCGCGAAGAACACCGCGGGCCGACGGCGGCCGTGCAGCGAGAGGCGATTGATCGGATCGAGCATGTTGGGTGACAGCCGGTACAGGAGGCAGGCAACCACATCGAAGGTGAGCAAGACCCAAAGGAACCAGATCGGTCCGCTTGGCCACGGGCCTTTCGTGATCGTGGTCCACCAAAATTCCGAAAAGCCGATTTCGGGATGATGCCGCAGCGAGATGGCATAATAGGCGAGTGGAATCACCGTGAACGCGCAGATCACGAATGGCAGGCCGAGCCGCAGCAGGCGATCCGACAAATAGTTCAGCGGCCCCTTCCGGGCGATACCCGGCCAGACGAACAAGCCCGACAGGAAAAAGAACATCGCCATGAAGAAACTGTCGGTGGCGAGCACGATCATGTCGAAGCCGAAGAATTCCTTCGGGTCGGTGTGACCGTAATATGTGTAGGGGATGACGGTGTGGTGCAGCAGCACCACCAGCGTCAGAAAGGTACGGGCGCGGTCGAGCGACAGATTGCGCGCCTTGACCTTCGGCGTGGCCCGAACTTCCGCGGTCGCCGCTGATGATGAAATCGAGGTCATGCGTGCCCCCGGCAGGGTGATCGTTTCAGATGTTGCCGTCGGGAACCTGATTCAGCAAGGCCCCCAATCCCGGTTCAGCCTACAGAACCGCCCCCGGAGCTTTCGCCGAGCGACTCTTACAATCTTCGGAAAAAGTCCGTCAAATAGCTGATCCCGGTCAACGGTGGTGAACAAACGCCGCCCATCTATCCCCATTACCGGAACTAGTCCCCTTGCTCGAAAGTTAGATCGGCGATTTCGCAGGAGACGCGACCCGATGGGTCAAAAGGCTTGAGGAGTGGGCGATGACAATTCTGAGATGGGCGCTGTTGTTCTTCCTGATCTCGATCGTTGCCGGCGTTCTCGGCTTCACTGGCATATCGGCCGCAACAGCGGATATCGCCCGCTTCCTGTTCTATGTCTTCGTCGTGATCTTCCTGGTGCTGCTGATCCTGGGGCTAACGATCTTCAGGGTGTGAGTGGCCTATTTCCGTCACTGCGAGGAGCCAACGGGTCGCCGAATGCGCGCCCGATGACGGGCTCCGCGACGATGCAATCCAGGCTCCCTTTTTGGCCTTGGATCGCTTCGCTAGCGCTCGCGATGACGTTCAAAAATGCCTGGGTTTGGCTCAAACTCCTAAGCCAGCTCCTCGATCTTGACCCTGTCCGGATAGAACGCCAGATGGCCGGTGATCTCCGCCATCGCCGGAAACGGCGTCTCGTAGGTCCAGATAGCGTTTTCGAGTGTTTTGCCGTTGGCATTGATGCTGAAATAATTCGCATCCCCCTTGTAGGGGCAGTGCGTCACCCGGTCGGTACGCGCCAATAGCTCCATGTTGGCGTCCGTCCGTGGCACATACTGCACCGCCGGATAGCTCGCTTCCTTCAGCGTCAGGGCCTGGCTGGTGTCGGCAATGACGACGCCGCCAGCGGAGACGCGGACACGTTTCGGGTTCGCGGTAATGGTGATCGGGTGATCGGGACCGGGGAGTTTCATGGTCGTCAGCCTCTTTGGGTCAGCCCGTTGTGATCGTAGGGGTACGATCCAGCGGCTTTGCAAGGATCGGATCGGGAATATAGTGCGAAACACGTGACGTAGAAGGGTGTCCGCGCTAAGTTCGGGCGCCGCCAGGGCCTTGGCCGGTGGCGATTCGAAAACGCCGAATGGAGAAAACGGGATGCCGATGGACGCCCGCGATATCGAATCGATGATCAAGGCGGCTATTCCAGACGCCGAGGTGACGATCCGCGATCTGGCCGGCGATGGCGACCACTATGCGGCGACCGTGATCTCGGAGTCGTTCCGCGGCAAGTCCCGGGTCCAGCAGCACCAGATCGTTTACCAATCGCTGCAAGGCCAGATGGGCGGCGTGCTCCACGCGCTGGCGCTGCAGACCGGGGTGCCGGAACGCTAGGAGTCCGGCGGGCAGGGGACGCCATGGCGGGGGACAATCAACGCGGCACGCTGTTGCGCCCAATCGTGCCGAACCAGCATAACCGGGTCACCTACGCCGAACTGTTCTTCGATCTGGTGTTCGTTTTCGCGGTCACGCAGATTTCGCACACCCTGCTCGGCCGCTTTACCCCGCTCGGCGCACTACAGACCACCCTGCTGTTGCTCGGGGTCTGGTGGGTGTGGGTTTACACCTCGTGGGTTACCAACTGGCTCGATCCTGAACGCACGCCGGTTCGCATCCTGCTGTTTGGGCTGATGCTCGGCGGGCTCGTGCTCTCAACCTCCATACCAAAGGCTTTTGAATCAAGAGGGCTATGGTTCGCCATGGCCTACGCGACGATGCAGGTCGGCCGGACCGCCTTTCTGCTGGCATCGATCCCGCCGAGCCGGCCTTCCTTGCAAAGGAATGCGGTCCGCATGCTGGCCTGGCTCTCCGCATCGGCGGTGTTCTGGATCGCGGGCGGCATTGCGGAAGGGCAGTCCAGGCTTGTTCTGTGGGCAGTGGCTCTCGGGATTGAATATCTATCGCCCGCAGCCCGGTTCTGGCTCCCGCATTACGGCGCGTCCTCGATCGAGGACTGGACCATCGAAGGCGGCCATATGGCGGAGCGCTGTGCGGGGTTCATTATCATCGCGCTCGGCGAATCCATCGTCGTCACCGGTGCGACATTTGCCGATCTGGCCTGGACTGCCGAAACCGTCAGCGCCTTCGTGTCGGCCTTTGTCGGCGCCCTCGCGATGTGGTGGATCTATTTCCACAAGGGCGCCGGAGCGGGGTCCGAACAGATTTCAAATTCCAGCGAGCCGGCGCGACTGGGAAGGTTGGCCTACACCTATCTGCATTTGCCGATCGTGGCCGGCATCATTCTCTCGGCGGTAGCCGATGAACTGGTACTGAAGCATCCTGCAGATCATTCCGATCTCAAGACGGTGCTGAGCGCGATCGGCGGGCCGTTGCTGTTTCTGATCGGAACGATTCTGTTCAAGCACACCATTCGCGGCTGGCTTCAACTATCCCATGGCGCCGGCATCGTTGCCCTCGGCATCCTTGCCTGGTTCGCCGGTGGGCTGTCGCCGCTGATGCTGTCGTTTCTGACCACCGCCATCATGATCGTTGTCGCAGCGTGGGAATCGATCTCGCTGAAGACGGGCGCTGGCGAGGCTCAGTCCGAGGCCACCAGCGCGTGAACCGAGAACATGCCGGCGCTATCGGTCCAGCACTCGCGCGGGGTCCAGCCCGAGCCGCGCGCCAGCGCGATGAAGCGTTCGAGGCTGTATTTGTAGCTGCTCTCGGTGTGGATGGTTTCGCCGGCGCGGAACGAGAAACTTCGGCCCAGCACGCGCACGCTCTGCGCCGTGCGGCTGATCAGATGCATTTCGATCCGGTGACGCTCGCGATTGTAGATCGCGCGATGCCTGAAGCCGGATAGGTCGAAATTGCCGCCGAGTTCGCGATTGATGCGATGGAGCACGTTGAGATTGAAGCGCGCGGTGACGCCGGCCTTATCGTTATAGGCCTCATACAGCACGCGCTCGTCCTTTTCGAGATCGACGCCGATCACCATCTGCGCGCCTTGTCCCAGAATATCGCGGGCGCTGCGCAGGAACCCGCAGGCTTCATGCGGCTCGAAATTTCCAAGCGTCGAGCCCGGGAAAAATCCGACTTTCGGCATCCCGGCGATTGACTCGGGCAAGGCGAACGGCGCGGTAAAATCCGCCGCGACCGGATAGACGCCGAGGCCGGGAAAATCCTTGCGCAGGGCATCGGCCTGCGCTTTCAGGAAGTCGCCGGAAATATCCACGGGAACGTAGGCCTTGAAGGCGCATTTGTTCAACAACAGTCGAACCTTGGTGGTGGCGCCGGCGCCGAATTCCACCAGCGCAGCGCCCTCAGGCACGATCGCCGATATCGCGCTGCTGCGATCACGCAAGATCGAAAGTTCGCTGCGCGTCGGGTAATATTCCGGCAGCAGCGTGATCTGTTCGAACAATTCCGAACCGGCGGCATCGTAGAAATATTTTGGCGACAGCCGTTTAGGGTGCTGTGACAAATCGTCGATCACGTCGCGGCCAAACGCCGAGGTTTGTTCGTCGAAGCGGTGCGCTTTGGCCAAAGCGGCGGCATGCACATTCATAACAGTCTCCTGCACGCGCTTTCCGGCGCGGTTGAATTCCAGAAAAATCAGGCGGCGTAGTCGGCGAGGCGCAGTCCCGTGAATTGCCAGCGATGATGGGGATAGAAGAAGTTACGATAGGTAATACGGCTATGCCCTTCCGGGGTTGCAAGCGATGAGCCGCGCAGCACCAGCTGGTTGACCATGAACTTGCCGTTATATTCGCCGAGCGCGCCCACGATGGCGCGATAGCCGGGATAGGGGGCGTAGGCGCTGCGGGTCCATTGCCACACGATCCCGAATGCGTCGTTGAGATGGCCGCCACGCGCGGCGACCTCCCACTCCATCTCGGTCGGCAGATGCTTGCCGCTCCAGCGCGCGAACGCGTCGGCCTCATAATAGCTGACGTGGCAGACCGGGGCGGCGGGGTCGACCGGCTTCAATCCGGCGAGCGTCATGACGTGCCATTGGCCTGATATCTCCTGCCAGTGGCCGGGTGCCTGCCATTGCTCGTTGCTTACGGCCGCGAACCCGTCCATCAGCCATAGCGTCGGCGTCGCGTAACCGCCGTCTTTCATGAAGGCGAGCCACTCGGCGTTGGTGACCAGGTTGCGCCCCAGCGTCACCGGCCCCACCAGCGCGCGGTGCGCGGGTTTTTCATTGTCGAAATGAAAGCTGTCATCGGTGTGCCCAACGGTGTGGATACCCTCATTGAGCGTGACCCATTCATCGGTGCGCGTTGACGTCGGAAATTTCCAGGCCGGATCGTAAGCCGGCAAAATCGGGTTTTGCGCGAAGGCGTGCAGGATGTCGGTCAGCATCAATTCCTGATGCTGCTGCTCGTGATTGAGGCCGACTTCCACCAATGGCGCGATCGCCGTCAGCGTGGCCTCGCCGGCCTCATGAAAGAATTTCACCACAGCTGCATCGACATGGCGGCGATAGGCGGTGACTTCGTCGGCACTGGGACGGGTCAGATGACCGCGCTGGTGGCGGGCGTGCCGCGGCCCGGCGCTGACGTAGTAGGAATTGAACAGATAGGCGAAGTCCGGGTGAAAAGGTTTGTATCCCTCACAGTATTCGCCGAGCAGGAATTGCTCGAAGAACCAGGTGGTATGGGCGCGGTGCCATTTCGCCGGGCTGGCATCCGGCATCGACTGAATCAGCTGGTCCTCCGGCGTCAAGGGCGCGGCACGGCGCTCGGTCTCGCCACGGACTGCGAGGAAGGCTTCCACCAAATTCTGGGCGAGGCTGCCGGAATCGGAGAATAATGACGGGCCAGGGGCGGCAAGCGCCGCAGCGGATGCAGGTTTCGTCACAGGCGTCTCCGGTCGGGAACAGAACGTTGCTGTGGCGGATGGGTTCCCCGAGAACAGCCTGTCCTAGATAGGGGGTCCCGCCGGGGATAAAAGCCTCTCGGGGCTATGATCTTGGTGTCCGCCGGCTAAGGGCGAAGGCCTGGGGACAACGCGCCTGTCAGGCCGGCGCATAGCGGCTCCGCAGCCATTTTGCTTTGGATGCACAACGGTTTGGAGTACATATATGGCAGGTCGGGTTTAGCGGGCCGGTGCGGCCCGAAGGGCTATGCCGCAAGAGGCAAAAGGACGTGAATATGAGCATCGAGCAATTCATCGACAATGAAGTGAAGTCGAACGACGTCGTGCTGTTCATGAAGGGCACGCCGCAGTTTCCGCAGTGCGGTTTTTCCGGACAGGTGGTGCAGATCCTCGATCACATCGGGGTCGGCTACAAGGGATTGAATGTCCTTGAATCCGCCGAACTGCGCAACGGCATCAAGACCTATTCCAACTGGCCGACCATTCCGCAGCTCTACGTGAAGGGTGAGTTCGTCGGCGGCTGCGACATCATCCGCGAGATGTTCCAGGCCGGTGAGCTGCAGCAGCTGCTTGCCGACAAGGGCGTCCCGGTCGCGGCAGCCGCCTCCGCCTGAGCTTGGCTGCGCGCCAGATCGGCACGGCGCGGCTGGAAGTCATCGTCGCCGACATCACGACTTTAATCGTCGACGCCATCGTCAACGCCGCCAACACGTCGCTGCTCGGCGGCGGTGGCGTCGATGGCGCCATCCATCGCGCGGCCGGACCTGAGCTTTTGGCCGAATGCCGCACCTTGCATGGCTGTGCGACCGGTGACGCCAAAATCACCAGGGGTTACCGGCTGCCGGCGCGGCATGTGATTCATGCCGTCGGCCCGGTCTGGAACGGGGGAAGCCGCGGCGAGGATGAAGCGCTGGCGTCGTGCTACGCCCGCGCCATCGATCTGTCCCAGACCCACGGCCTTGCTTCGATTGCCTTTCCCGCCATTTCCACCGGTGTCTATCGTTTTCCCGCCGATCGCGCGGCGCGGATCGCGGTTTCGACCGTCGTCGAGGCGCTGGCCCGGGCGCCGGTGGTCGGGCGCGTTGTTTTCTGCTGCTTCTCGAACGGGAGCGCGGCCCTCCACGCGGAGGCGATGGCCGGGTTTGGCAGCCCTTGTGCCGATTGAGCCGGCGGATACACTTCGGGACGAATTTTCCGGGGAGGGGACATGAATCCAGCTCATTTTCTGCGGGCGACTGTCTGTGGCGCACTGCTTGCCGCGGGCATCGCGTCATCGGCCAGCGCGGAAGGCACTTTCGATATTCCCGCTGGAGCGCACTTCAATCAGGCCAAGCTTGAGAAGGTCACCGAGTTCTTCAAGAATGAGGTGGCGACCGGCAAGATTGCCGGCGCGAACGTCCTGATCCGGCAGCGCGGCAAGGAGATCTATCACGAAACCTTCGGCGTGCAAGACGTGGTGTCCAAGACGCCGATCACCGACCAGACCATCTTCCGCCTGTCGTCGCTGACCAAGGCGATCACCTCTGTTGTGGCGATGCAGTTGATCCAGGACGGAAAGATCAAGCTCGACGATCCCGTCTCGAAGTACATTCCCTCCTTCGCGAATGTGAAGGTCGGCGTAGAGAAGAAGAACGAGGACGGCACAAAGACGCTCGAGCTGGTGCCGCTGATCCGACCAATTACCATTCTCGACCTGATGCGTCATACCTCCGGCATCACCTATGGCTTCTATGGCGACAGTCTGGTGCGCAAGGCTTACGCGGCGGCAGATCTCTATGCGGGCGATTTCGACCTGGCCGAATTCGCCGAGCGGATCGCCAAGCTGCCGCTGCACAACCAGCCGGGCGCGCTCTGGCAATACGGACATTCCACCGACATCCTGGCACGGGTCATGGAGATCGTGTCCGGAAAATCATTGCTCGAGATCGAGAGGGAAAAGCTGCTCGATCCGCTCGGCATGAACGATACCCGCTTCTTCGTCACCGAACCGGAGAAGCAGAAGCTGCTCGCCCAGCCGGTGCCGAACGACAGCAATTTCCGGGTCGGCCGCGAGTATAGGGTCGAGGTTCGCCAGAAGTGGGAATCCGCCAGCGGCGGCATGGTTACGACCATGTCGGATTTTTCGCGCTTTGCGCAGATGCTGCTCAACGGCGGAACGTTCGAGGGCAAGACCTATCTCAGCCCGAAGACGTTCGAACTGATGGCATCGGATCATATTGGCAAGGGCTCCGGTGTCGAGCGGGATTATTTCTATTTCCCCGGGGACGGCTTCGGCATGGGGCTTGGGCTTGCCGTGCGCACCGATCCTGGCAACGCCAAGCCGCCGCCGCCGGGATCGCTGGGCGAACTGAAATGGGACGGCGCAAGCGGCTGCTATATGGTGATTGACCGCAAGCAGGACATGTTCTTCGTGCTGCTTGAGCAGACGCCTTCGGAACGCCAGCGCATCCAGCGGACCCTCAAGCAGCTCGTCTATGAAGCGATGGAGAACTGACGGTTTTGCGCGCCGCCGCGGCTTCGCGGCGGCGCTTGCGCTTCTCATTGCCGCGATCATCGCCGGACGACCGAGTGAGGGTTACGCAGAACAGCCGTCCCCCGTCCCGGCAAGCTTTTCGCAAGGAGGGCTGCAGCGGGTCGGCGACTACATCCGCAACGAGATCGCGACCGGCAAGATTCCGGGCGCCATCATGCTGATCCAACAGCACGGGCAGCCGGTCTACTTCGAAAATTTCGGGGTTCGCGACGTCGCGACCCAATTGCCGATGACGGCGGACACGATTTTTCGCCTGTATTCGATGTCGAAGCCGATCACGTCAGTCACTGCGATGATGCTGGTCGAGGACGGCAAGCTCTCGCTCGACGATCCCGTTTCAAAATATATTCCGGCCTTCGCCGACGTGAAAGTCGGCGTCGAGAAGCGCGATCAGGACGGAAAGCCGGTACTGGTGCGCGAACCCCTCGACCTCCCGATCACCATCGAGGATCTGCTGCGCCACACCTCGGGCCTCACCTATGGCTTCTACGGCGACAGTGCGGTGAGAAAGCTCTATGCGAGTTCTGATTTGTTCGAAGGCGATTTCGACAACGCCGAGTTCGCCGAGCGTCTGGCAAGATTGCCGCTGGCTGAACAGCCGGGAACGCTTTGGAACTACGGCCATTCGACCGACGTGCTCGGGCGCGTCATCGAGGTGGTATCGGGGCAGTCGCTGTTTCAATTTGAGAAGCAGAGACTGCTCGATCCCCTCGGCATGACCGACACCGCGTTCTATGTCGCGGATGCCGCGAAGCGGCCGCGCATCGCCGAGCCGATGCCGGACGATCGTTTTGTCACGCCGGTCGCCGGGATCAGGGATCCGATGGTGCCGCGCCGCTGGGAATCCGGCGGGGCAGGCATGGTCGGGACCATAGGCGACTACGCGCGATTTGCGCAAATGCTGCTGAATGGCGGCACCTTTGAGGGCCGGCGCTACCTCAAAGCTGAGACCATTGCGCTGATGACCTCCGATCATATCGGGCCGGAGACCAAAATCGCCCGCGATTATTTCTATTTTCCGGGCGCCTCCGCCGGCTTCGGCCTCGGCTTTGCCGTGCGCACCTCGCCCTATCCCGGGACATCCTGGCCGCTGGGCGAATATCGCTGGGACGGCATCGAGGGCACCTTCTTCTTTATCGATCCGAAGGACGATATGTTCGTGATCTTCATGGTGCAGACGCCGTCGCAGCGCGGACGGATTCAGCTGGCGCTGAAGACGCTGATCTATGAGGCACTGAGGAATTAGTTTTTCAACAGGCGTCATTGCGAGCGAAGCGAAGCAATCCATAGCTGCGATCCAAGATTGGATTGCTTGGTCGCTTTGCTCCTGGCAATGACGAGAAGGAAGCAACCATGCTGGATCATGAAAACCGCGTGCGAGACGAATTTGCCCGGCAGGCGGCAACGTTTTCGGCGTCACCGGCGATTACCGACGCGGCATTGACGCAGCGTTTCGTCGACGCCTTGGGAGCGCAGGGCGCGGTGCTCGACGTCGCCTGCGGTCCGGGCATCCTCAGTGCTGCCATTGCGAAAACCGCGCGACAGGTGGTGGCGTTCGATCTAACCCCACAGATGCTGACGAAGGCGGCGCAGCGTTGCGCGGAGGCAGGGCTTGACAACGTCAGGTTCCGCGAAGGCAACGCGGCCGAACTGCCATATGCGGATGCGGATTTCGATGCCGTGGTGACGCGGCTCTCGGTGCATCATTTCGATCGGCCAGGCCGGGCGATGTCCGAGATATTTCGCGTTCTTCGCCCCGGCGGCAGTTTTGTCATCGCCGATGTCATTTCGTCGGAACTGCCCGCTGAAGCGGAATTGCAGAATGCGATCGAAATCCTGCGCGATCCCTCCCACGTGCGGATGTTGCCCGGCTCCGAATTGGCCGCATTGGTGAGGGGCGCAGGCTTTGCCATCGAATCGCTCGCGAGTTGGGACAAGCCGCGCGAGTTCGCGGAGTGGATGAGGATCATCAACGACGCCTCACGCGTCCCGCCGCTGCGCGCGGTGGTGCGGGCGCTGGCCAACGCCGGTGTGTCGGCCGGAATGGGGTTGTCGACCGACGGCGACGAGATCAGGTTTTTCCATCGTTGGAATCTCATCGCCGCGCGGAAGCCTTCGTAGCCCGGATGAGCGAAGCGACATCCGGGAAAGAAGGCGACAACTGACCCGGATTTCGCTTCGTGCATCTGGGCTACGTACGCTCAGTATGTGTTCGTCATTCCGGGATGCGCCACTTGGCGCAGGCCCGGAATCCATACTCCCGATGGTGGTTATGGATTCCGGGTTCGCTCGCTTTGCTCGCGCCCCGGAATGACGATATGATTACGCGCTCCGCACGATCTCGCGCACCAGCCCGAGCGTTTCCTCGATCATCGCAGCCGTGACATCGAGATGGGTGCAGGCCCTGATACGGCCGTCCATCATGGCGAGCAGCACGCCGCGCTGACGCAAACCCGCGACCATTTTCTCGCCGCTGACGCCGGAGCCATCGGGGTTGAAGAACACCAGGTTGGTTTCGGGCTGCTGCACCTCGATGCCGTTGATTTGCGATAAACCCCGCGCCAGCGCCCGGGCATTGGCGTGATCGTCGGCCAGCCGGTCGACATGGTGGTCGAGCGCATAAACGCAGGCCGCGGCGCAAATGCCGGCCTGGCGCATCGAGCCGCCAAGGCGCTGCTTCCAGCGCCAGATCTCGTCCATGAAATCGCGCGAGCCGGCGATCGCGGCGCCAATCGGCGCGCCCAGCCCCTTTGAGAAGTCGATCCAGGCCGAGTCCCAGCCTTCGGTCATATCGCGGACGGCGATGCCGGTGGCGACGCAGGCGTTCAAAAGCCGCGCGCCGTCCATGTGGGTGGCGAGACCTTTTGCTCTTGCGATCTTTGCCACTTCGGCGAGATCGGCCTTCTTCCAGATAGTGCCGCCGCCGATATTGGCGGTCTGCTCGACGCTGACGACCGTCTGCGGCGGCTGGTAACGGCTGCGCGGGTGAAGCGCGGCGCTAAGGGTGTCGGGCGTAAATTGCCCGTCGGCGCCCGGCAGCGGCGTGATCTGGAAACCCCCGAGCGCGGCGTGCGCGCCGCCTTCGCGAGCGATGATGTGCGCGGTCTCGTGCGCCAGGATCTCGTCGCCGGGCCGGCAATGAACCAGTGTTGCGGCGACATTGCACATGGTGCCGGACGGCATGAATACGGCGGCCTGCTTGCCGAGCAAGTCAGCGACGCGCTCGCACAGCAAATTCACGGTCGGATCGTCGCCGATCTGCTCGTCGCCGACCTCGGCCCGCGCGATCGCCTCGCGCATGCCGGGCGTCGGGCGGGTCTGGGTGTCCGACAGCAGGTTGATGCGGACCGGCGGCAGTTTCGGATCGCGCGGGGCAGGGGTGTACATGGCGAATTCTCTCAATCAGGGTCATTCCGGGATGGTCCGAAGGACCAGACCGAAAACTCGAGATTCCGGGTTCGCGTCTTCGACGCGCCCCGGAATGACATCGAATAGATCGGCGATACTAGGCATACAAAAAGGCCCCGGCAAAACCGGGGCCTTCGATCTCGGCACGCGCCGCCGATCAAATCAGCGCGAATAGAATTCGACGATCAGATGCGGCTCCATCTGGACCGGGAAGGGCACGTCCGACAGAGCGGGGATGCGGGCGAACTTCGCCGTCATCTTGGAGTGATCGACTTCGAGGAAATCGGGCACGTCGCGCTCGGCAAGCTGAATGGCTTCCAGAACGGGGGTGAGCTGTTTTGAGGATTCCTTGACCTCGACCAAATCGCCGACCTTCACCTTGAAGCTCGGGATGTTGACGCGGCGGCCGTTCACCTTGATGTGGCCGTGATTGATGAACTGGCGCGCGGCGAACACGGTGGCCACGAATTTGGCGCGATAAACCACGGTGTCGAGCCGACGCTCGAGCAAGCCGATCAGGTTTTCGCCGGTATCGCCCTTCATCCGTCCGGCTTCAAC
>Ga0209438_1000195_pt1 | contig 16904 bp, 18 predicted proteins | sample GraSoi_2013_20cm_FD_185825 | JGI IMG/M metagenome (GOLD analysis project Ga0209438, IMG submission 185825) | Grasslands soil microbial communities from the Angelo Coastal Reserve, California, USA - Sample 9_17_2013_20cm (SPAdes) (version 2) | ecosystem: Environmental > Terrestrial > Soil >...
GTACTTGCGGAGACGGAGGGATTCGAACCCTCGATAGGGCTTTACAACCCTATAACGGTTTAGCAAACCGCCGCCTTCAGCCACTCGGCCACATCTCCGGTAGGGCCGATATGCCCGACGCGGGGGCGAGCCGCAAGCGGCAGATTACAGACCAGCGAATTCCGAGCGATTTAACGATTGAGGCGGAGCCGCCTCTGGGACTTTTTCGCCCGCCAAATTGGCTGGATTGAAAACCGGCGCGCAACACGGGCGTCGGGTTGTTCCCGGCATGAAAATCAAGAGTTCCGGCGATGCCGCCCGCCCGCGGCGTCAAATCCCGCTGCGGGTTTCACATTTTGCAACAAAAGGTGAGGTTCGCCGGCGAGTCTTCAGGTGATCGCGGTCGATTTACGCCGCAGGAATTTCACGAGCAGCGGTTCCATCACTGACATCGCAGCTCTCTCTTTATTGGGCGGATCGACAATGGCGCCCCGTCGATTCGGCACGAGTCGACTCGGAGTAAGCGGAAAACCCGGCGTTCGGGGCGTCACCCCATGATCTCGGCGCCAAATGGGGCTTATTCAAAACAGCGTGATGAAACAGAGGCTTACGGAAGAGCTTGATCACGGTTGCGTGTTGTTTGTGCAACACATCTCCAAAAACGGCTGCCGCGACATCGCCTGGACCCCGGTCAAGAACCTCGCCTTCACCGCCGACGTCAACGGGACGCATTTGGACCAGAAGTATTCGGGCACGATTTTGAGCCTGGGGACCCCAGGGGTTGCCAAGCCGGCAGCTCGGTATGAGCTCAAGGACCAGGACGCCATCAACGTGCTGCTCCGCGCTCAGCGCAACTTCTAAGCTCGGTCTAACGACCTACAGGAACCCCCGGCGGGAAACCGCCGGGGTTTTGCTTTGCGTCCTGACGAGGAAAACGGGTAATGGAGAATCCCATCCGAAATATCCGCCCTGGTGGCGGGTTTTGAACCAGGCGGTGTGCCGTTTCTTCGGGGCGAGCCATCAAGGAGAGAATGATGCGTAAATTGTTCCTGGCGGTCGTCGCTTTTGTCGCCGTGACATCCATCTGGATGGCAGCGACTCCGGTTCTCGCCCGAGACTATCCGTTCTGCATCAAGGGGGACGGTTACATAACTCCGACGGGGGATTGCAGCTTCGATACCTATGAACAATGTCTGGCGACGGCTTCCGGCCGTCGCAACTATTGCGACGTGAATCCTTACTTTCCCTATCCGAACGAGCCCTACGTCACTCACCCGAAGAAGCGGAGCAGATGGGGCTAAATAGAGCTGGGAATTCGCCTATTCCACGCTCGCCCCGCGATGCAGATCGGCCTCGATCTGCAGCCGCGTCCCGCCGCCAAATCGCGCGCGATAGACCTGCAAATTCTCCATGATCCGCTGCACGTAATTGCGGGTCTCGGAGAACGGGATCAGTTCAACCCAGTCGACCGCATCGACCTTGGGATCGCGCGGATCGCCGTAACGCTCGATCCATTTTTTGACGCTGCCGCGGCCGGCGTTGTAGGCGGCGAATGTCATGATGTAGGAGCCGCGATAGTCCTCGATCAGCCCGCCGAGCTCCGCGGCGCCAAGGGCGGCGTTGTAGACCGGATCGGTCTTCAGCCGGCCGAGGTCAAAGCTGGCGCCGTATTTCTTGCACACGTATTTGCCCGCATCCGGCGTCACCTGCATCAGCCCGTAGGCGTTCGCCGGCGACACCACGTTCGGATTGAAGGCGCTCTCCTGGCGCGCGATGGCGAACACGATGCTCTGCTCGACCTCCGGTCCGATCGACTTGAAAGGCGGGATCCCGGACACCGGATAGGCATAGAAATCGAACGGCAGCCCGCGATTGAGCGCGGCCTTGCCGAGCAGCAGCATGCCGCGCGCGTCGCCGTTGCGGGACGCCAGTTCGCCTAAGCCCACCAGTGCGTCCGGGTCGCCGTTTTCACCCATGTCGCCGAAAATCGGGAGCGCGATGTCGCGTTCATCGAGCGCGTAGAGCAGCTGCACCGCGCGCACGATCTCCAGCCGTTCGATTCCACGGCCGCGTGCAGCGGGCGCGCCGTTCAGTTCGATCTGCGGCAATCCGAGTTTCGCACGCGCCAACTGGCCGTAATAACTGGTCGATTGCGCGGCAGCCGCGGTATAGGCGGCGCGGGCCTCCTGGGATCGGCCCGCAGCTTCCGCGGCGCGGCCCTGCCAGTAGCCGGCTCGCGCCAGCGCGGTCGGGTTGGCACTGCCGACGCCGATCCGCGCGAAATGTTGCGCCGCCGTTGCCGGGTCCGTCAGAAAGCGCAGCGCAATCCAGCCGGCCGTGAATTCCTGCTCGGTCTTGTAAATGTCGCGCGCGGGGAGTGCGGCGTCGCGTGCGATCAGATAAGCGGTGCGGCGTTCGCCGACGTCGAGCATCTTGCGCGACAGCAGCCGCCGTTCGATCCACCATTCGTCGAGATTGTGCAGACGGCCTGGGTCCTTGGGCGCGCCGAGCATGAGTTGGGCTGCCTCGGCGAATTTCTCTTCGCGGCGGAGCAACTGGATCTTGCTGAAGATGTAGCCGGGATCGCCGTGCAGTTCGTGCGGAACCGCGTCGAGCAGGGCCTTGGTGTTGGATGCCTTGCGATAGGCCGCAATCCTTGCCTTGGCCAAGGCGACCTGATTGGCGCCCAACCGCTTGGCGGCGCGCAGCGCGGCGTCCTGCTCGCTGCCGTAGAGCATGAAATCCATCCGCGCCTTGTGATCGCCCGGCGTCAGCAGCGCGCCGAACAGATCAAGCGCCGCGTTCTCGGTGTCCTCGGACATGGAATCATTGCGCCATGCCTCGCGCACCAGACGTTCCGCGTTGGCCCGGTCGCCGCGCTCGATCATGACGCGCGCCAGCGAGAATCGGCCTTTGGCTGACAGCGGCGATTCGTTGGCGAACCAGGCCCACACGGTCGCATCGTCGCGGCGATCGTCCCAAAGCGCGGCTTCGATGCGCCGGCGCAGGAACGTCTGCGAAGGCCAGCTCGGATTGGTGGCGATGAATGCGCGATAACGCTCGACCGACGCCCCGTTGTCGTCGCTGCGCAATATGATCCACTCCGCGAGCTTCTTCGCGACCGGATCCGATATTGCCGCCTGGGCCTGCGTCGCATCCGCGGGCTTGTGCTTGCGCACCAGTTCGATGACGTTCTCCAGCGCCTCGGTATCGGCTTGGGACGTCGATGACGTCGCAGCGACTGCGGCTGTCGCCGGGGGGGTGCGCGCCGGCGGCAAAGCCGCATGCTGGCGCGTCGCGGGCGCGAGAGCAGGCACTGCGGGAGCCGCGGTTGCGGCTGGTGCGGTCGTTTTGGCCGCAGTATTTGCAGCGGGCGCGGTATTCTTGGCGGTATTGGGCACGACGTTGCGCGCGATCGGCCTTGGCTGGGGCAACGGAACTTTTGGCTTGGCCCAGGCATCCGCCGCCAACGCCGATAATCCCACGGCCAGCGCCAGCGTCACCAGCGCGCTGGTGCCCAAAGCAGTCCGTCGCAAGGTGGATACGGGGGCAAATGGCGTCACGGCGTTCCTTCGCGGCGAATCATTCAATCGCTCAAGCCCTAGGCTCTATTTAATTGAATATGTGGACAAAATACTAAATACGCGGGGATTGGCGTGGTCTGCGCCACTACCGCGGCAAAATCGCGACCAGCGCGAGGTGGCGCGGGCCTTTCGCCGGCTTCACAGACCCGTTATGAATTGGTCCTTATTGCCGGTTTGGACGGCAGGCGGCGGCGTACGTTCGGGGAGAAAATCCATGGCGGCCAAGACGAATTTCAGGGGCTCCTTCACCGCTTTGGTCACGCCGTTCAAGAACGGCTCGCTCGACGAAGCGGCCTTTCGGGGCCTGGTGAGCTGGCAAATCGCCGAGGGCACCCACGGCCTGGTGCCGGTCGGCACCACCGGGGAAAGCCCGACGGTGAACCACGATGAGCACAAGCGCGTCGTCGAATGGTGCATCGACGAGGCCAGGGGGCGCGTGCCCGTGATCGCGGGCGCCGGCTCCAATTCGACCAAGGAAGCCATTGAACTCGCGGAGCACGCCGAACAGGTCGGCGCCAGCGCCGTATTGGTGGTGACGCCATACTACAACAAGCCGACCCAGGAAGGCTTGTACCAGCACTTCAAGGCGATCAATGACGCGATCGGGATCCCGATCGTCATCTACAACATTCCCGGCCGTTCGGTGATCGATATGACCGTGGACACCATGGCGCGGCTGTTCGAACTGAAGAACATCGCCGGCGTCAAAGACGCGACCGCGAGCATGGTGCGCGTTTCACAGCAGCGCGCAACGCTGGGCGAGGATTTCAACCAGCTGTCGGGCGAGGACGCCACCGTACTCGGCTACATGGCGCATGGCGGCCATGGCTGCATCTCGGTAACGTCCAACGTCGCGCCCCGGCTGTGCTCGGAATTTCACATGGCCTGGCAGAGGGGCGATCTCGCCACCGCGCTCAAGCTGCACGACAAGCTGATGCCGCTGCACACCAATCTCTTCATCGAGTCCAATCCCTCGCCGGTGAAATACGCCCTGTCGCTGCTTGGCAAGATCGAAGAAAAGCTGCGCCTGCCGATGGTGCCGGTATCCGAGCCCACGCGCGTGGCGGTGCGCAGCGCCATGGTGCATGCGGGCCTCATCAACTAAGCCTTCGACGGCGATCGACGTCGAACAGAAGGGGCTGCAGATGCTCAAGGAGTTTCGCGAATTCGCGATGAAGGGCAACGTGGTTGACCTCGCGGTCGGCGTCATCATTGGCGCGGCGTTCGGCGGCATCGTCACTTCGCTGGTCGGTGACATCATCATGCCGATCATCGGCGCGATCACGGGCGGGCTGGATTTCTCCAACTATTTCACCGGACTGTCGAAGGCGGTCAACGCCGGCAACCTGGCCGACGCGAAAAAGCAAGGCGCGGTATTGGCCTGGGGCAATTTCCTCACGCTGACGCTGAACTTCATCATCATCGCCTTTGTGCTGTTCATGGTGATTCGTGCCATGAACACCCTGAAGCGCAGGGATGAAGCCGCGCCCGCGCCGCCGAAGCCGAGCCGCGAGGAAGAACTGCTCACCGAGATCCGCGATCTGCTCAAAAAGTCTTGACGTGCGCGCACGCGGGCTGAGTGTTACCGCTCTCCGTCGGAGATAGATTCCAAGGCACTTTTCATCATGGCCGAAAAGAACGAGCGCGCGATCAAGGTCGTCGCCGAAAATCGCAAGGCCCGGTTCAACTATGCGATCGAGGACACGGTGGAAGCGGGGATCGCGCTGACCGGCACCGAGGTCAAGTCGATCCGCAACGGCAAGACCACCATCGCGGAATCCTATGCGGACACCAAGGGCGGCGAGATCTGGCTGATCAACGCCAATATTCCGGAATATCTGCAGGCTAACCGCTTCAACCACGAGCCGAAGCGGCCGCGCAAGCTGCTGCTGCACAGGAAGCAGATCAACAAGCTGATGGGCGCGGTCGACCGCGACGGCATGACGCTGATTCCGCTCAAGCTCTATTTCAACGAACGCGGCCGCGCCAAGCTGCTGCTGGCGGTGGCGAAGGGCAAGAAGCTGCACGACAAGCGCGAGAGCGAGAAAAAACGCGACTGGGGCAGGGAGAAGGGGCGCCTGCTGCGGGCGCGGGGATAAATGATTGGCCCTCATCCCTGGGTAACGGCTTCGCCGTTATCGCTGGAGGAGCGCGTTCTTACGCGCGTCTCGAAGGATGAGACGAGTGGCTTCATGGTTCGGGACGGCGCGAGGGCGCCTCCTCACCATGAGGTCCGAATGTGTTGGACGTCGAGGGAAGTGAGATGAACCAGAGAAATCTGCTTGAAGTCGACTGGAGAAAAATCCCGGCGCCTGCCGACGACGGTGCGGCCGCGCATCTTGTGGGCATGACGATTCCGTCCGTCAGCCTGGTTGCCACCGACGACAGCTCGGTCACGCTGTCGGCGCTGCCGGGGCGTACCGTGGTGTTCGCCTATCCCCGAACCGGCGAGCCCGGCAAGATCGCACTGGTCGATGACTGGGACATGATCCCCGGCGCGCGGGGCTGCACGCCGCAAACCTGTGCGTTCCGCGACTTGCACGCGGAATTGAAGGCGGCGGGTGCCGGGCACGTGTTCGGCCTGTCGACGCAAAGCAACGCCTACCAGGCCGAAATGGCCTCGCGGCTGCATCTGCCGTTCCCGGTTTTGTCCGACGAGAAGTTAACGCTGACGCGTGCGCTGGATTTGCCGACCATGCAGGTGGCCGGGCTGACCTTGATCAAGCGGCTGGCGCTGATCATCGACGACGCGCGCATCACCCAGGTGTTTTATCCGGTGTTTCCACCCGATCGAAATGCCGGCGACGTGCTGGCGTGGCTGAAAGAAAATCCGGTTTGATCTGTCGGCAAAGCCACCGGGTCGCGCGAATGCGCGCCCGATGATAAACTCCGCGTGCCCACCTTAACGCCGGCAACAGCGGCGGTGGGCACGGCGCGAAACGCGCCTTGCCCATCCGAATGCTAGCTCAGATCCGCTCTTACCTTTGCGAACACGTTGCGAAACATCGCTGGCGTCAGCACCCGCGTGTTGGTGTTGTAACGCGAGCAATGATAGCTGTCGTAGAGCCTTATCGCGCCGGCCTGATACATCGCGCCATGCGCAAACGGCGCCGCGGCGGCCCGCAAGCCCAGTGCCTTCAGCGTCGATTCATGCGCAACCCGGCCGAGCGCCACGATCGCGCGCAGGCTCGGCATGTTCTCGATCGTCGCGATCAGAAATTGCCGGCAGACGTTGATTTCCGCGGGCAGCGGCTTGTTCTGCGGCGGCACGCAGCGTACCGCGTTGCTGATCCGGCACGCCACCAGCGTCAGCCCGTCGTCGGGGCGCGCCTGATAGTTGCCTTTGGCAAAGCCGTATTCGAGCAGCGTCGCGTAGAGCAGGTCACCGGCATAATCGCCGGTGAAGGGCCGGCCGGTGCGATTGGCGCCTTGCAGGCCGGGCGCGAGCCCGACGATCAGCAGCGCTGCGCCGGGATCGCCGAACGACGGCACCGGTGAATTGAACCATTCCGGTTCACGGGCTCGCGCCGCCTCACGGAAGCCGGCGAGCCTTGGACAAAGCGGACAGTTGCGATCGGGCGCGGTGCGGGAGAGAGCGGCGCCGGCGAGCCGTGGCTCGCCGCGCGCCGGATCATTCTCAATCGTCGAAATCGTCGTCATCGGCCCTCGGCGCCATGGTGGTCGCGCGCTGCAGGAATTGCGGCGCGTGATGACGTGGCTCGCGCGGGGGCGGGCGCTCGGACGGATCGCGACCGAGCTTGGACTGCAGCTCCACCAGATCGGTGAAGACGTCGGCCTGGCGCCGCAACTCGTCGGCGATCATCGGCGGCTGGCTCGAAATTGTCGAAATCACGGTAACCCGGACGCCACGCCGCTGCACCGCTTCGACCAGCGAGCGGAAATCGCCGTCGCCGGAAAACAGCACGATCTGGTCGACGTGCTCGGCAAGCTCCATCGCATCGACCGCGAGCTCGATATCCATGTTGCCCTTCACCTTGCGGCGGCCGCTGGCGTCGATGAATTCCTTGGTCGCCTTGGTGACGACGGTGTACCCGTTGTAGTCGAGCCAGTCGATCAACGGACGGATCGATGAATATTCCTGATCTTCAATAATCGCGGTGTAGTAGAACGCGCGCAGCAGCGTTCCGCGACTTTGAAATTCCTTCAACAGGCGCTTGTAGTCAATGTCGAAGCCGAGCGTCTTGGCGGTTGCATAAAGGTTAGCGCCATCGATAAAGAGCGCGATCTTATTGGAAGCAGGTGACATGGTTTCTCGCCTGGTTGTGTTTGTTGGTCAACGTTTTTGGCGCGGCGGCAGCGGGCCGAGCATTTGAGCGAACTATACTGCCAAAGCCCGGCGGATCAGTCTGAACAGACGGAGAGTTAAGGGCAATAGACACATACTTGACAACGCAATGAAGCGTTTTCTTGTCCGAACAGTTGTTTGTGAAGGCTTCCGAATCGTCGTTAGGTACGGCCCCGGACAGTCCAATCAGCGGGCCGGCGGATGGGTTAGCAGCACCGACGGCGAGGGCCAAACCGTACTTTGGTCTTGCGAAAGGCCCCCGGGCTCTATAACTAACCCGAATAATCAACATATTCGATCCCAATTATCGGAGCGACAATCGATGGCGCGCGTCACCGTAGAAGATTGCATTGATAAAGTAGACAACCGGTTCGATCTAGTCCTGTTAGCGGCCCACCGCGCCCGAATGATATCGTCGGGCTCTCAACTCACGGTTGACCGGGACAATGACAAGAATCCGGTTGTATCGCTGCGCGAAATCGCCGATTCAACCATTTCGCCCGAGGATTTGCGGGAAGAACTGGTGCATTCATTGCAGAAATTCGTCGAAGTCGACGAACCTGAACCCGATACCGTGCCCCTGATCGGGTCGGCAGGCGCCAGCGTCGACGCCGACGACACCGAGGTCGCCGTCGAGCGCATGACCGAGGAGGAACTTCTGAAGGGTCTCGAAGGCCTGGCGCCTCCGGAAGAGCAACCCGAAGAGGACGAATAGGTCGTCGCTTTGCCGCCAGCGTAACCCGAGCGGTCTGATTTACCAAAGGCCCGGACATTTTGTCCGGGCCTTTGCTTTTGTTGACGTTTTCATGGTTACCATGGGCCCACGACGGGCGCGGCGAATTCTGCGTGGTCTGCCTTCGATTTGATCGGAGAACAGGCGGTTTGGCGTTAGACTGGGGTGGATGTCCGAAGTCGAGCGCCTGAGGACCCGAGCCGGGTACCGGTTCGTTTGAGAGCGCATGGGTTGTAGTGTGAGGCGATCACATCCGGCCCACACACGAAGGCAAAGTTCAATGGCGTCCAGACGCCACATTCTACTGCAAATGCAGGCCGCGACTGATTCGGTCGTCGCGGCGCCGTCGCCGCCTGCGCCGGTGAGGTCGGTCAAGTCACCCCGCCCGCGCATGATGCGGCAATACGATCTGGTCGAGCGCGTCAGGTCGTACAATCCCGATACCAATGAAGACCTGCTGAACCGTGCCTACGTCTACGCCATGAAGGCGCATGGCGCGCAAACCCGCGCGTCCGGCGATCCGTTTTTCTCGCATCCGCTTGAGGTCGCGGCGATCCTCACCGACCTCAAGCTCGACGACGCCACCATCGTCGCAGCGCTGCTGCACGACACCATCGAGGACACCGAGGCTACCCGCGCCGAAATCGATCACGTCTTCGGCCACGAGATCGGCGCCCTGGTGGAGGGTCTCACCAAGTTGAAACGGCTGGAGCTGGTGTCGCGCGAGGCCAAGCAGGCCGAGAACCTGCGCAAGCTGCTGCTGGCGATCGCCGACGACGTCCGCGTGCTCCTGATCAAGCTTGCCGACCGCTTGCACAACATGCGCACGCTGGAATTCGTAGCCCCCACCTCGCGCCACCGGATCGCCGAGGAGACGCTCGACATCTATGCCCCGCTCGCCGGTCGCATGGGCATGCAGGAGATGCGGGAAGAGCTCGAAGACCTCTCGTTCCGCACGCTCGATCCGGAAGCTTACGCGGTGGTGATGCAGCGGCTCGACGCGCTCGCGGAGCGCAACCGCAACCTGATCGGCGAGATCGAGAGCCAGCTCTCCAAGAAAATGCAGAAGAACGGCATGACCGCGCATGTCTATGGCCGGCGCAAGCGGCCGTTTTCGATCTGGACCAAGATGGAGCGCAAGTCGGTCGGCTTCGAACAATTATCGGATATCTTCGGATTTCGTGTCGTGATGAACGACGTCGAAGCCTGCTACCACGCGCTTGGCGTGGTGCACACCACGTGGCCGGTGGTGCCCGGCCGGTTCAAGGATTACATCTCGACACCGAAGCAGAACGATTATCGTTCGATCCACACCACCGTGATCGGTCCCGGCAAACAGCGGGTCGAACTGCAGATCCGCACCGACGAGATGGACCAGATCGCGGAATTGGGCATCGCCGCGCACGCCTTCTACAAGGACGACGTCGGCTCTCCGACCGAGCTGCTGAAGCGGGAATCCAACGCCTTCGCGTGGCTGCGCCACACCGTCGGCATCTTGTCGGAAAGCGCCAATCCGGAAGAGTTTCTGGAGCATACCAAGCTCGAGCTGTTTCACGACCAGGTATTCTGCTTTACGCCGAAGGGAAAACTGATCGCGCTGCCGCGCCAGGCCAATGTGATCGACTTCGCCTATGCCGTGCACACCGATGTCGGCAACAGTGCGGTTGGATGCAAGATCAACGGCAAGTTCGCGCCGCTGTCGTCCGAACTGCAGAACGGCGACGAGGTCGAGGTGTTGACCTCGGAAGCCCAGTCGGCGCCGCCCTCGGCGTGGGAGTCGCTCGCGGTCACCGGCAAGGCGCGGGCGGCGATCCGGCGTGCGACGCGCACCGCGGTCCGCGATCAATATGCCGGCCTTGGCCGCCGCATCGTGGAGCGGCTGTTCGCACGCGCAAAAATCGAATACGCCGACGACAAGTTGAAGGGCGCGCTGCCGCGGCTGGCGCGCGCCTCGATCGACGACGTGATGGCCGCGGTCGGCCGCGGCGAGATGAAGGCCTCCGACGTCGCGCGCGCGATGTATCCCGATTACAAGGAAGAACGGGTGGCGCGATATGGCGCCAAGCGAAGCCTCGCGGTTAAGCTGAAGCTGAAATCGCCGCCCGATCCCGCGCGCAGCCCGTCGGCGATACCCGTGCGTGGCATCAATTCCGATCTGCCGGTCAAGTTCGCGCCGAACGGCGGCGCGGTGCCGGGCGACCGGATCATCGGGATCGTCTCGCCGGGGGAGGGCATCACGATCTATCCGATCCAGTCGCCGGCGCTGAAGGATTTCGAGGAGGAGCCGGAGCGCTGGCTCGACGTGCGCTGGGATGTCGACGAGTCGACGCCGCAGCGCTTTCCGGCGCGAATTCGCGTCGACAATGTCAACGAGCCCGGCAGCCTCGCGCAGGTGGCCACCGTGATCGCCGAGCACGACGGCAATATCGACAACATTAGCATGTTCAGGCGCTCGCAGGATTTCACCGAACTCACCATCGATCTTGAGGTCTATGACCTGAAGCATCTCAGCGCTATTATCGCCCAGTTGCGCGCCAAAGCCGTCGTCGCACGGGTCGAGCGCGTCAATGGATAAATAATTCCCTCATGGTGAGGAGCGCGCTCTCTTGCGCGCGTCTCGAACCATGAGACTACACTATCTCTCATCCTTCGAGACGCGGCCAGGAGGCCGCTCCTCAGGATGAGGACGTCGTCCGCTGCAATGTTTGACGAGAGCCGATCATGGTTACACGTTCTCCGCTGCGTCTTGGAGTCAATGTCGATCACGTCGCCACCCTTCGTAACGCAAGGGCGGGCCGCAATCCCGATCCGGTGCGCGCGGCGCTGGTTGCGATCGCGGCGGGCGCCGACGGCATCACCGCGCATCTGCGCGAGGATCGCCGCCACATCCGCGACGAGGACATGGCGCGGCTGAAGGCGGAAATCTCAACGCCGCTGAATTTCGAAATGGCGGCGACCGAGGACATGCTGAGAATCTCGCTCGCGACCAAGCCGCATGCGGTGTGCCTGGTGCCGGAACGCCGCGAAGAACTCACCACCGAGGGCGGCCTCGACGTGGTCGGACAGCACAACGCGCTGGCGCCGTTCATCGCCAGATTGAACGACGCCGGCGTGCGGGTGTCGCTGTTCATCGCCGCCGACCCCCGGCAGATCGAAATGGCGGCAAAGCTGCGCGCGCCGGTCATCGAAATTCACACCGGGGCCTGGTGCGACGCCGTCGTGGATGGTCATGCGGCAAAGGCGGAAGCGGAATGGCAGCGGATCGTTGCGGGCGCGGTGCTTGCGCGTTCGGCCGGCCTGGAAGTTCATGCCGGCCACGGCCTCGATTATGTCACCGCGGAGAAGATCGCAGGCCTGCCGGAGATCGTCGAACTGAATATCGGCTACTACATGATGGGGGAGGCGTTGTTCGTCGGCCTCGATGAGACGGTTCGGGCGATGCGGGCCGCGATGGACCGCGGGCGCAAGCTTCTTGCGAGTCAAATTCTCGAACAAGAGAATCCAGCGGGCAAGACATGATCCTCGGCATCGGCTCCGACCTGATCGACATCCGGCGCGTCGCCAAAGTCATCGAGCGTCACGGTGACCGCTTTCTCGACCGCATTTTCACCGAAGCCGAGCGCGCCAGGGCCGGGCGCCGGGCCAAAAGCGAGAAGATGGTGGTGGCGACCTACGCCAAGCGATTTGCCGCCAAGGAAGCCTGTTCCAAGGCGCTCGGCACCGGTATCCGGCGTGGCGTCTGGTGGCGGGATATGGGGGTGGTGAACCTGCCGGGTGGCCGTCCGACCATGCAACTAACGGGCGGGGCTCTGGCCCGGCTGGAGGCGCTGACGCCGCCAGGCCATGAGGCGCGGATCGATCTCAGCATTACCGATGACTGGCCGATGGCGCAGGCCTTCGTCATAATTTCGGCGGTCAATGCGGGCAAACCGTGACACACTGGGGGGTCTCCGGCGGTTCGCCGCTGAACAAAAAATCTTCAACTTGTCAATGGATTAGCAAGTTTCGATATCGCCGTTGATTGCGCGGGTGCGAACAACCGTCTAAAACGCTCGAATCTTGAGTTCGAAGTTTGCCCATATCGCTGCATCGCCGGAGCGAATTTCGGATGCCAAAGGCAACAGAAACCGTGATTCTAGTGTGGCTTAGGTTCGGAAGTTCTCTTGGAGGCCTTTCAGCGACGGTGCAGAGAACTTCGGAACCTAAAACACACTAGAGCATGATTCGGAAAAGTGGGAACCGGTTTTCCGAAAAGATCATGCTCAAACAAAAGGATAGAGCGGGATGACGATTCGAGGAAAAGTCATCCCGCTCTAGGGGGAACATCGAATTGGGCGAATTCGGGCTTGCGCCGGAACTCGCTCTCAATATCAGAATCAAGACCATTTTGTTGGCGCGAAACGAGGGGCGATTCGCGCGAGCAAAATGTTCTGCCACCGTGCGGCGGTCGCGAAGGGAATTGGGAAAGCGATGAGCGTGACATCCGGGACAAAATCTGAAAGCGGCTTGGGTGAAACCGTCCGCGTCGTCATTCACGCTCTGTTGATTGCGCTGGTGATCCGGACCTTCCTGTTCCAGCCCTTCAACATCCCCTCGGGATCGATGAAGGCAACGCTTCTGGTCGGCGACTATTTGTTCGTCTCGAAATATTCCTATGGCTACAGCCACTATTCCATACCGCTGTCGCCGCCGCTATTTTCGGGGCGCATATTCGGCTCCGAGCCGGCGCGGGGCGACATCGTCGTGTTCCGGCTGCCGAAAGACGATACCACCGACTACATCAAGCGCGTGATCGGATTGCCGGGCGACCGTATCCAGATGAAGGATGGGCTGCTCTACATCAATGACAGGCCGGTGCAACGCGAGCGCCTGAGCGATTTCATCGGCGAAGACCCTTGCGGCTCCGACGCCACCGCGCGGGTCAAGCGCTGGAAGGAGACGCTGCCGAACGGCGTCACCTATCAGTCGCTGGATTGCGTCGACAACGGTTTCTACGACAACACCAATGTCTACACCGTGCCGCCCGGCCATTTCTTCATGATGGGCGACAACAGGGACAATTCGACCGACAGCAGGGTGCTGTCGGCGGTGGGTTATGTGCCGTTCGAGAATATCGTCGGCCGCGCCCAGATGATTTTCTTCTCGATTGCTGAGGGTGAACACGCCTGGATGTTCTGGCGCTGGCCGACCGCGCTGCGCTGGAATCGCATATTCTCAATTGTGCGATGAACGACGAAACACCTGACATCCAGACCTCATCGTCATCCGGCGAAGCAAGTCATCAGCCTGACGCCGGCCGCGAACCTGCGACAGTGAAGAAGAAGCGCACCAAGATCAGCGCCAAGGCCGCCACCGCGGCGATCGAGGCGCGCATCGGGCACAAATTTGCCGATGCCAGCCTGCTGGCCACGGCCTTCACGCACGTCTCCGCGCTGAAATCGGCGCGCAAGCGTGGTGACAGTTACCAGCGTATGGAATTTCTTGGCGACCATGTGCTCGGGCTGATCGTGTCCGACATGCTGTATCGCGCCTTCCCGAACGCCGATGAAGGCGAATTGTCGAAGCGGCTCGCCGATCTCGTGCGCAAGGAGAGCTGCGCGGATGTGGCGAAGTCGCTCGGGCTGGTCGATGACATCAAGCTTGGCGCGGTTGGCGCGGGAGCGGGCGCCCGCCTGCGCAAATCCGTGCTCGGCGATATCTGCGAGGCGGTGATCGGCGCGGTGTTTCTCGACGGCGGCTACGCTGCCGCAGCGCAGTTCGTCGAGCGCAACTGGACCGAGCGGATGCGCAAGCCGCGGCGGCCGCTGCGCGATCCCAAGACGGTGCTGCAGGAATGGGCGCAGGGCAAGGGGCTGCCGACGCCGGTCTATCGCGAGGTCGAGCGCACCGGGCCGCATCACGATCCGCAGTTCCGCGTCGCGGTGGATCTGCCGGGACTGGCCCCGGCCGAAGGCGTCGGCGGCAGCAAGCGCGCCGCCGAAAAGGTCGCAGCGTCCGTGATGATCGAACGCGAGGGCGTCGCCGGCGGTCCCAATGACGGATGAACCCACTGAAGAAGCCGCGCCGGCTGTGCCGGCCGCGACGCGCTGCGGCTTTGTCGCGCTGATCGGCGCCCCCAATGTCGGCAAGTCGACGCTGGTCAATGCGCTGGTCGGCTCCAAGGTCACCATCGTCTCGCGCAAGGTGCAGACCACGCGGGCGCTGATCCGCGGCATCGTGATCGACAACAATGCCCAGATCATTCTGGTCGACACGCCCGGGATTTTCCTGCCCAAGCGCAGATTGGATCGCGCCATGGTGTCGACGGCATGGAGCGGGGCCCATGACGCCGATCTGGTCTGCGTGCTGCTCGACGCGCGCGAGGGTATCGACGAGGAAGCCGAAGCGATCCTCACCAAGGTCGCGACCGTTCGTCACGAAAGAATTCTGGTGCTGAACAAGATCGATCTGGTGCCGCGCGAAAAACTGCTGGCGCTTGCCAAGGCCGCCAATGACCGCCTGAGTTTCGAAAAAACCTTCATGGTCGCGGCGCTGTCAGGCGATGGCGTCGACGACCTCAGGCACACGCTGGCGGAGATGGTGCCGCCGGGGCCGTTTCATTATCCCGAAGACCAGATGTCGGACGCGCCGATGCGGCATCTGGCGGCGGAAATCACGCGGGAAAAAATCTTCCGCCAGCTGCATCAGGAACTGCCGTATCAATCCACCGTCGAAACCGACAGCTGGACCGAACGCAAGGACAAGTCGATCCGCATCGAGCAGACGATTTTTGTCGAGCGCGAAAGCCAGCGCAAGATCGTGCTCGGCAAGGGCGGCGCCACCATCAAGTCGATCGGCGCGGATTCGCGCAAGGAGATCGCGGAGATCGTCGGCGTCCCCGTGCATCTGTTCTTGTTCGTGAAGGTGCGCGAAAACTGGGGCGACGACCCCAACCGCTACCGTGAAATGGGACTTGAGTTCCCGAAGGAATAGCCGGCGTCGCGATGATCCTGCCCAAAAACGTGTTGCGGTTTGAAGTGCTGCTGTATCTGTCGCTCACGCTCGACGCGCTGTCGGTCGCGTTTCAGGACCGAACGCCGAGCGCGGAGATGACGGAATCGATGATCGCGACCGCGACCGTGATGGCGGCGGGCCTGATCCTGCTGCTGGTCTATTTCGTCTGGCTCGCCGCGCAACGGCGCAAGAACTGGCCGCGCTGGGCGCTGGCCGCCGCATTGGTGCTATCGATCATCTCGCTGGCGCAGGTCATCGGCGACAGCGGCCTGCAGCTCGACAGCGGCATCGAGATCGTTTCATGCATCCTGACGGCGGCCGGGCTGTATTTTTCCTTTACCGGCGACGCCCAGGGCTGGTTCAACGCGTGACACGCAGTTAGCCTGTCATGCTCCGCGAAGGCGGAGCATCCAGTAATCGCGGATGCCTATGTAACCACGCCGAGCGCTCCACGGTACTGGATCATCCGCCTTCGCGGATGATGACGTCTCGTGATATTGTAGACCTGTTCATTCGATTTCCACTCGGGAACAGGCGATCAGGCTGCCCATGGAATGGACCGACGAAGGCATCGTGCTGGGGGTGCGGCGGCATGGCGAATCCAGCGCCATCGTCGAACTCCTGACGCGCGGCCATGGCCGCCACCTTGGCCTGGTGCGCGGCGGTTCCGGTTCGCGGATGCGCCCGCTGCTGCAGCCCGGCAACAGCGTGCGTGCGGTGTGGCGGGCGCGGCTCGACGAGCACCTCGGCTATTATGCGATCGAGGGAACCCGGCTGCGCGCGGCCACCGTGCTGGCGTCCTCGCACGCCGTCTATGGCGTGACCCATCTGGCCTCGCTGGCGCGGCTGTTGCCGGAGCGCGATCCGCACGAAGACATCTACGAGATGCTGGAGCGCACCCTGGATGACTTCGACGACATCGGCGAGGCCGCCATTCATCTCGTGAAATTCGAACTGGCGATGCTGGCCGAGCTCGGCTTCGGGCTCGACCTGGAAACCTGCGCCGCGACCGGCGGGACCTCCGATCTGATCTACGTGTCGCCGAAATCCGGCGGCGCGGTGTCGCGGCAAGCCGGCGATCCCTGGCGCGATCGGCTGCTGCGGCTGCCACCGTTCTTGCGCGCCAGCGGCGGCGGCCCGAACGGCTGGTCGGATCAGGACCTGCAGGACGGCTTCCGGCTGACGGGATTGTTCCTGCTGCGCCATGTGCTGGAACCGCGCGGACAGGGCCATTCCGACGCCCGCGACGGTTTTATCAACGCGGTGACCAGGCATCGGGCTAGTGTGGTGGTGCCTTAAAGCGCCCGCC
>Ga0209438_1000197_pt1 | contig 16888 bp, 12 predicted proteins | sample GraSoi_2013_20cm_FD_185825 | JGI IMG/M metagenome (GOLD analysis project Ga0209438, IMG submission 185825) | Grasslands soil microbial communities from the Angelo Coastal Reserve, California, USA - Sample 9_17_2013_20cm (SPAdes) (version 2) | ecosystem: Environmental > Terrestrial > Soil >...
CGTTCCTCGCGTGTCGGCGACGGGGCCTTGGGATCGTGAGGCAGGTGGCGAATGTGCTCCGTCAGGGCAGCCAGCTGGAACGCCACCGCGCGCGTATTGGTGTCGTCCAGGAGCAACAGGTCCAGAAGCGGCGATACCTGCGGTCGCGCGAAATAGCGACGGCGGTACGTCATCGAACTGTCTGCGATCTCCAGCAACGGCTCCAGCACCGCGTCGTCCGACGCGCCGGCCGACAGCACCTGGCGCACCAGGCGGCTCGCGTTCATCGCCCGTTCGAGGCGACGGCCGACATCCAGAAAGCGCCAGCCGTGACCACGCGTCATGTTCTCCATCTCCATGCCGCTGAAGGCGGCAAGATCGGTGATCATGCGGTTCAAGTGTGCCAGGACGACATCGAACTGCACGCGGCGGCCGTGCCGCAGACGGAGGTCCTGATGCAGCTGATTCAGAATCCGCCAGGTGTCAATCGACAGCCGGTCACGGACGACAGCCGCGATCCGGCGGAGCTCGTTGATCGTCTGCCGGAAGCCGGCCTGCGGGTTCTCCTTGGAGATGAACGAGAGCATGTCCTCTTCGAGCTCGCGACGCGGCCGCCGCTCCGCGAAGCGCTCGGGGAGTACCCCGAGCTCGACCAGCACGCGAAGCAATGCCGACAACTCGAGCGGATCGGTGGTATCCAGATCCGTCAGGCGCGCGACGACGCTGCGGAGAAGCCGAATCGCATGCTCCGCGCGCTCGGCGTAGCGTCCCAGCCAGAACAGACTCTCGGCCACGCGGCTCGGCAAGTCGCTGCCCGCGCGCTCCGGCGGCACCGCCGACCCCGCCGGCGTCAAGAGCGTCACCGCGCTCACGGGTCCGTCCGACAGCACCCAGGTGTCCTTGCTGCCGCCGCCGCGCTGCATCGATACGATCGGCACGTCGTCCGTACTCGAGACACGAGTCAGTCCGCCTGGCATCACCACGTAGGAGTCTCCTGAGGCCGTCACGTACGCCCTGAACACGACCGGTCGAGGCTCCATTCTGTGCTGGTGCCACACGGGTGCTGCCGACAGGGCTACCTGCTCCTGCGCAACGAAGTGGTCCGGCCGGGACCGCAACTCTGCCGTGAGCAATGACTTCTCGCGGGTGCTGAGCTTTCGGCCGAAGACCGGTTCTCGCGCTTCCGTCGGGAACGCCCGCTTCAAGACGAGATCGTCCAGATGCTCGAGCACGTACTGCAGCGCCGTTGGTTCTCCGCACCACCAGGTGGCGACTGATGGCAGCATCAGATCCTCGCCGAGGAGGTGGCGGCACAACTCCGGGAGGAACGGCAGGATGGCGGCCGTCTCGATCGCGCCGGATCCAAGCGCGTTCGCGATCGCAACGTTGCCGGCTCGCGTCGCCTCGATGAGGCCCGCCACGCCGAGGGACGAGTCGCTGCGCAGTTCGAGCGGATCACAGAAGCTGTCGTCGAGCCTTCGGAAGATGACGTCGACCGGTTGAAGACCTTCCAGCGTCTTGATGAAGACCCGATGATCACGCACGGTCAGGTCACCACCTTCGACGAGCGTGAAGCCCAGGTAGCGCGCGAGGTACGCGTGTTCGAAGTAGGTTTCGTTGAGCGGCCCTGGCGTCAGCAGCACGACTCTGGGCTGGTCCTTCGACTGCGGCGCCAGCGCCAGCAGCGTGTCGCGTTGGGCGCGAAAAAATGAAGCAAGCCGGTGAACCTGACAATCGCGGAACGCTTCCGGCAGGTTGCGCAGCATCACGATCCGGTTTTCGAGGGCATACCCGGCGCCAGACGGCGCCTGCGTCCGGTCGGCGAGCGCCCACCATTGACCATCAGGTGAGCGCGTCAGGTCCACGGCATGCATGTGCAGATGAATCCCCTGAGGGACAGGTATGCCGTGACATGGCCGCAGGAAGGCCGGGTTGGAAAACACGAGAGACGGCGGCAACAAGCGGGCCCCGAGCAAGGTTTGAGGGCCGTACAGATCGGCCAGGATCCGATTCAGCAGTCGAGTCCGCTGACTGAGTCCCGTTTCGAGGTGCGCCCACTCCGCAGAAGAGATGAGCAGCGGCACCATGTCGAGCTCCCAGGGTCGATCGACGCCCTGCGGATCGCCGTAGATGTTGTAGGTGACGCCGTTCTCGCGAATGCTGCGTTTCGCACCTTCCCATCGCGACGCGAACTCGGGCTGGCTGAGCGTCTCGAGCGACCGCACGAACGTCTCGCAATGCGGGCGCAGCACGCCCTGAGGCGCCACCATCTCGTCGTACGCGCCCTCCAACGGGTGGTACCCCTCGAACAGTCGCCACGGGGTCGTGACGCCGTCGATGTCGGTGGCAGATTTCAACGGGCTACAACCGCCGACCCGTCCGCAGGTCGAGCGTCAACGGAAAATCCGGGTCGCGCTCCTCGGCTGGGTCACTCACGGGACCGGCGGTGTGACCGATGTCGAAGAATCGCGCCAGGCGCCGGCTTTCCGCCTCGTACGCGTTGACCGGAAACGCTTCGAAGTGCCGCCCGCCTGGATGAGCGACGTGGTACACGCACCCACCCATCGAGAGCTGGTTCCAGGTGTCCAGAATGTCGAACACGAGCGGCGCATGCACTGGAATCGTCGGATGCAGGCCGCTCGGCGGCTGCCATGCCTGATAGCGGACGCCCGCAACAAATTCTCCGACCGTTCCCGTAGGGTGGATCGGCACGCGCCGGCCATTGCACGTCAGGACGTGGCGGGTGTCGATCACGCCGGCCATCTTGACTTGTAACCGTTCGACCGATGAATCCACGTACCGAACCGTTCCTCCCCCGCCCGCTTCTTCGCCCATCACATGCCACGGCTCGAGCGCCTGACGCAATTCGAGGTGCACATCCCGACGCGTGACGCCGCCATACAAGGGAAATCGAAACTCCAGATGCGGCGCGAACCACTTGGTCTCCAGCCCGTAGCCGGCGCGCTGCAGGTCAGCCAGGACATCGTCGAAGTCCTGCTTCACGAAATGCGGCAGCATGAAGCGATCGTGCAGCTCCGTACCCCAGCGGACGAGCGATTGATTGTACGGCGTTTTCCAGAACCAGGCGATCAGCGTGCGCAGCAGGAGCTGCTGCGTCAGGCTCATGCGCGCATGCGGCGGCATCTCGAACGCCCGAAGCTCCACCAGCCCCTGCCGGCCGCTGCTGCTGTCCGGATCGTAAAGTTTGTCGATGCAGAACTCGGCGCGGTGCGTATTGCCGGTGACGTCAATCAGGAGGTTGCGGAACGTGCGATCGACGAGCCACGGCGGCGCGGCGTCAGAGGTGCCGTCTCGACCCGCGACCCGTGCAAACGCGATCTCGAGTTCGTGGATCGAATCGTTGCGCGCTTCGTCGACGCGTGGATGCTGACTTGTCGGGCCGAGAAATAGCCCCGAGAACAGGTACGACATCGACGGGTGATTGTGCCAATAGCCCACCAGACTGCGGAGCAGGTCGGGTCGCCGGAGGATCGGGCTATCGGCTGCGGTGGGGCCGCCAATCACGATGTGATTGCCGCCGCCGGTGCCGGTGTGACGCCCGTCGAGCATGAACTTTTCGGTGCCGAGGCGCGAGACGCGTGCCTCATCGTAAAGCACCATGGTCTGCATGACCAGATCGTTCCAGCTGTGCGCGGGGTGCATATTGACTTCGATCACCCCGGGGTCCGGCGTGACCCCGAAGTGGTTGAGCCGTGAGTGCGACGGCGGCGGTGTGCCTTCCATGACAATCGGCGTCTTCAGCGTCGACGCGGTCGCTTCGATCGCAGCAACCAGATCGAGATAGTCCTCGGTCGATCCGACTGGCGGCATGAACACGTGCAACCGTCCATGCCGCGGCTCGACGCACAACGCGCTCCGCACGACACCAGCGGCCGATTCTCCCCGCTTCGGCGGCGCTTGGGACGCGACCGCGTCGCGCGGGGGGACGGCTCCCGGGCGGCCGGGCAGGTACTGCTGCCGCGGCGGCAACGGTGCCGGCTCTGCAAACGGGTCTGCCTCGTAGTAATCAGGATCCCCGCCCGGTGCAACCCACGGCAGCGAGTCGAGCGGCAACCGATAGCCGACCGGCGAATCACCGGGAATCAGAAACATATGCCCGGAGCGTAGGAGCCAGGCACCACTGGCCCAGTGCGGTTCCGCTTTGGCTTTGTGGATACGGCGCAGCGGCAACACGTACCCGACGACTCGGTCGAGCCCGCGCTCGAAGATCCGCGAGAGCCGCGCGCGCTCCTCTTCATCCTTCAGCTCGGACTTCAGCGGGTCGACGTTGACCGGCAGCCGCCGCTCCCGCCAGAGATAGTGCCAGACGTCTTCGTACGCGGGGATGGCGTGCTGGGGTCCGACTCCCAGCTGGCCGGCCAGCTGCGCGATGAACCGCTTCGCCTCCGCATCACCGTGCCCGTAGTCGACCGTCTCGTCGGCAATGAGCGAGTCGTCTTTCCAGATCGGTACGCCGTCGCATCGCCACCAGCACCCGAACGCCCAGCGCGGCAGCGACTCGCCCGGGTACCACTTGCCTTGTCCAAAATGCAGCAGACCGCCCGGGGCGAACTGTTCCTTCAGACGTCTGATCAGGATCCCGGCCAGCCCGCGCTTGCTGGGACCGAGCGCCGTGAGGTTCCATTCGGCGCCATCCATGTCATCGATCGACACGAACGTCGGCTCGCCCCCCATCGTCAGTCGTACGTCGCCGCGAGAGAGCTCGACATCGACTTCGCGGCCGCATGCGTCGATGGCACTCCATTGCTCCTCGGTATAGGGCTTCGTCACGCGCGGCGATTCGTAGGTGCGCCGCACGGTCATCTGGTGGCCGAACTTCACCTCGCAGTCATCAATAGCGCCGGTCACCGGCGCAGCGCCGGCATGACCGGGCGTCGCGGCGAGCGGGATGTGTCCCTCGCCCGCGAGGAGACCGGAGGTCGGGTCGAGCCCGACCCAGCCCGCTCCCGGGAGATAGACCTCGGCCCAGGCGTGCAGGTCGGTGAAGTCTGCCGTCGCTCCGATTGGACCATCCAGCGACTTTGCATCAGGCGTGAGCTGAATCAGGTAGCCGGAGACGAAGCGCGCCGCGAGACCGAGATGGCGCAGGATCTGGACGAGAAGCCAGCCGGTGTCGCGGCACGATCCGCTTCCACGGGCGACGGTTTCCTCGGGTGTCTGGACGCCGGGTTCGAGCCGGATGATGTAGGAGATGTCCTGCGCAAGTCGGCGGTTGAGACCGACGATGAAGTCGATGGTACGGGTGGGACGCCTGTCGATCGCTTCGAGGCAGTCGCGGAGCTTTGGACCGGCTGGGAACCGCTCGAGGTACGGCGCAAGCTCCTGCTTCAACCACGGCTCGTACGCGAACGGAAACGTCTCGGCCGATGGTTCGAGAAAGAAATCGAACGGATTGAAGACCGACAGCTCGGCGGTCAGGTTGACCTCAATCAGCAACTGTCGCGCCTTCTCGGGGAACACGAATCGCGCGAGATAGTTGCCGTGCGGATCCTGCTGCCAGTTGAGGAAATGCTGCTCCGGAGTGACCTGCAGCGAGTAGCTCAGGATCGGCGTGCGGCAGTGTGGCGCGGGCCGCAGCCTGATGACGTGCGGACCGAGCGCGACGAGCCGATCGTAGCGGTAGCTGGTCCGATGTGAGAGCGCGATGTGGATGGGCATGCGAAACGGGGCAACCCGTGTCCTTTCACACGCCGAACGGGGCGGCGGCTCGTCCTCGTGGCTTCTTGCGGACGGGCGGCGCGCTTCGTGCGGCGAAGAATGTTTCAGCAACCCCGCTGCCGACCTGGTTCATCTTGTTCTGCAGGCGATCGAGGTATTCGTGGAGTCCCCCCGTGATGATCGCCTCGATGCGGGCGTACGCCAGCTCGGAGCAGAGCTCCCCAAGGAGGCGCTCGACCGGATGCCGGAACATCCCTGCAGGCGTCCCCGAGATGGCGTGCACCGACCAGCGCGCCCGCACGAGGCAGTACTGGATGGCGCGCGGGAACTCCTTCTCAAACAGCAGGAACTCGACGACGCGATCGGGCGCGATGCGGCCGTGACACTTCCGGTACATCTCGAAGGCGCTGGCCGAGCGCAGCACGGCGGCCCACTGGATGTCGTCGGAGGTCGTGCCGACATCGGCAGCCGTGGGCAGCAGCAGAAAATACTTTACGTCGAGAATGCGGGAGGTCTTGTCGGCGCGCTCCAGCATGCGTCCGAGCCGGCAGAACTGCCAGCTCTCGTTGTGGGTCATCGTGGCATCGGTGACGCCGGTAAACAGGTGGCCGGCCATCCTGACCGACGCGAACAGCTCCTGCGGATAGGCGAGACTTCCTGCGTCGGCCGCGGCTGAATTCACCATCAGGTAGAACTCGTTGAGCTGCTCCCACATTTCCGACGAGATGATCTCGCGCACGGAGCGGGCGTTCTCACGCGCCGCCCGCAGGCAGGAGCGAATCGAGTTGCCGTTCTCCTGATCGAAGGTCAGGAACTGGATGACGTTGCGCTGCGCGGCCGTGCCATACCGTTTCGCGAATTCCGACGCGTCACCGGTGGTCTCGACCAGGGGCCGCCACTGCTGTTCGGACCCGAGTGGCAGGTCGAGCATCAGATTGAGATTCACTTCGATGAAGCGCGCGACGTTCTCCGCACGCTCGACGTAGCGGCTCATCCAGTAAATCGAATCGGCCACTCGCGCGAGCATCAGGACTGCGATCCGCCGCTGCCGTTACCGGACGGGTCAGGGGTCACCGGAGTCCCCGCGGCGGAGCGAGAATCGTCGGCGAGCACCCAAGTATCCTTGCTGCCGCCGCCTTGTGAGGAGTTGACCACGAGCGACCCTTCCTTCAGCGCGACGCGCGTGAGGCCACCCGGCAGCACGAAGATGTTGTCCCTGCCGTAGAGAATGTACGGCCGAAGATCGACATGGCGTCCCTTGAACGCGCCATCGACGATCGTCGGCACCCGCGACAGCGACAGCGTGGGCTGTGCGATGTAGTTGCGCGGATTGGCTTCGATCCGGCCGGCGAACTCCGCCTGCTCGTCTTTCGTCGACGCGGGGCCCACGAGCATGCCGTATCCGCCGGATTCATTGGCGGCCTTCACCACCAGCTCGGGCAGTCGTGCGAGGACTTCCTTCCGATCCGATTCCCATTCGCACATAAGGGTCGGTACGTTGGGGATGAGGATGTCTTCGCCGAGATAATACTTCACGATCTTGGGGACGTAGGCGTACACCACCTTGTCGTCGGCCACGCCCGTCCCAGGGGCGTTGACGAGCGCCACACGTCCGGCGCGGTACACGTCCATCAGCCCGGTCACCCCCAGCACCGAATCGGCCCGGAACGTCTTCGGGTCCAGAAAATCGTCGTCTATGCGCCGGTAGATCACGTCGACCCGCTCGAATCCTTTCGTCGTACGCATCCAGACGAACCCGTCAGACACCACGAGGTCGCGCCCGTCGACGAGTTCCACACCCATCTGCTGGGCCAGGAAGGAATGCTCGAAGTAGGCCGAGTTGTGAATGCCGGGGGTCAGTACGACGACGCGCGGCCACTCGATTCCCTCGGGAGCGACCGACTCCAACATGTCGCGCAGCCGGCTGGGATAGTCGTCGACCGGACGGATCCGGGACGACTCGAAGACCTGCGGAAACGTGCGCTTCATCACGACGCGGTTCTGCAGCACGTACGACACGCCGGAAGGGCAGCGCAGGTTGTCTTCCAGCACGTAGATCTGCCCGTCGCGATCGCGGACGAGATCCGTTCCGGTGATGTGGCACCACACGCCACCGGGCGGATTCATATCGATGCACTGCTTCCGGAAGCTGCTGGCCGTTCTGATGATCTCAGCGGGGATGACGCCGTCCTTGACGATCTTCTGCTCGTGGTAGATATCGTCGATGAACAGATTCAACGCGCGGATCCGCTGTTTGAGGCCCTGCTCGATCCCGTTCCATTCGACGGCCGACACGATGCGAGGGACGAGATCGAAGGGAAAAATCCGCTCAGTGCCGGCGCTGTCGCCGTACACGTTGAACGTAATCCCCATGTGCAGGAGGGCGCGCTCAGCCGACTGCTGCCGGCGCAGCAGCTCACCGTCCGTCATCGTCTCAATCAGCTGAACCAGCGCCCTGGCGGCCGCTCGAGGCGCACCGCCCGCTTCGAACATCTCGTCGAAGAAGGGACCGGTTTGATAGTGCTCGAATCTCATGGCGCGGCCCTATTGTTAGTGCGAGACGGCGGAAGTCTCAATAGAGAAGATGCATAACTAGATGCTGCAGAGGATGAACAGAAATGATTGGATTCTTGATTGAGACACGAAAACGTTGTCGCTTATCGGCCGCTACGCGGATCGTGGCCAGACGATCGCCGATCCATGATGTCTTCCGACGCACCGGTAGAATGCGCTCAGGCAGACAGCCATTGCGCTCGTCAGCGCGCTGACGCACTCGGGCTCGCGCGGAAGAGGTCGTCCGCCGACGAGAGGATGATGCGGCGCAGGCGATCGGGATACGAGCGCGGCGCGCGGTCGACGAAGTCGCGGACGATGGCCGCAGCTTCTGGTGAGCGGTGGCCCCCGAGAGTCGCGTCCATCCAGCGCATTGGGAAGAAGATGTCGCCAGTCTGCTGAATCTCTTGCAGCAGTTTCAGGCTTGGATCGATGTACTTGACGGCCGACGCCGCCCGCAGCGGGTGGTGCAGATAGCGAAGCCCGTCCAGCACCCACGGCTCGTGACGCCGGTTCGCCACGTCGGCGAGTGACGCGAAGAACCGATCGCGCTCGGCTGGATCCGACGACAGCGCAGAGACGACGAACTGCAGACGAGCCTTCCTATCCGGATTTATCGTTCGGCCGATCTGTTGCTCGAGGATGGCTTTCCAGCCGGGCACTTCGCGGACGGCTAGCGCCTGCGCGAGGGCGATGAAGTCGGGCTCTGCGAGCGTGAGGCCTGTGACGACCTCGTCGCCCAGCCACACGCGCGTGAGCCAGCCGACCGCCTCCGATGTCAACGCGACGCCGCGCAGCGACGCGACATACGCGCCCTTCAGGCTGGGTGTGGCTGCGGAAGTCAGACCCGCGCGCAGAACCCGTTCGACGTCGGGCGCGCGTGAGCGCCGGTCCCCGTCGGGCGTGAAGGTCCAATATGCGTGCTCCAGGTAGGACAAGATCCGCTGGATGTTCAGCTCGTCAGTCTCTCGCGGGCTACTCTGAGTCCGGATCGACTTCTCGGTAGTCACAGGCGCCCACTGCGACTCGCGTCGCAAGGCTGAATTGGTCGCGTTTGTCCGCCGAATTGTCCCGTTTTTGTCCCGCGGATCGCGAAAAGGTGACTCCTCAGGCTGGATTCGAACCAGCAACCCTCCGGTTAACAGAACGGCCCTGAAGATCGACCGAGTGCGATGACTGATGATGAAGATGATGAGAATCAATGATTTGCGAGCCGCGAGCGATCCGGCATCGATCGCCATAGCCCTCTGTAAACGACAGTAGATCGCCAGCTGTTCTGACGGTTACGTCACAATCCATGTCACAGCTTGGGCAGGTGTTCGGGGCAGATTGCTCAGTGATTGTTCAGTCGGGTTGTCGAAGCCCATATCTGAGATTCGTACCCGCAAGTGTCGACGTAGGTGTCGCTCCAGCCAAATTGAAGGCAGCCTCCCGCAGCGATAGACTGCAGGCGGGCCGCTAGCGTAGCCGCTCAATTCAGCGGTGACATCGATTTTTCATCACATCATCTGGTCGGAGTCACCGTGGTCCCGGAATCCCTGAGCGATCTCGTCATCACGCTAATGAAAGTGATGCCGGGGAAGCCGTAGGCGAGTTGAGGAGCGAGCGCCGTATCGAGAAGGCGTGCGACTGTGGGTAGACCGCCAGTTGTCGTTTCTCGGAGGCGTGATCAACGACTCCTGTCGGGGCTCGAGAACGAGGATGCAATGATCGCAGGCGCAGATCTTGAGCGTGAATTGGACATCGCCGAGATGATGTTCCAAACGAATTGGACCGACGGCCTCCCGGTCGTCCCACCGATACAACGACGCGTGGACGAGTTCGTCGAGAGATCCGGCCGGTCGGGCGCTGAAGTGGTCGCCGAGGTTCCGCCACTCGGTGGTGAGGCGACTATCGAGAAGATCGCCGCCAACGCCGTGATGGCGGGATGCCGACCCGAATACATGCCGGTGCTAATCACGGCGCTCGAGGCCGTCATGGACCCGGCGATGAACATCGGCGGCATGCAGTGCTCGACGCACATGTCGACTCCGCTTCTCATCCTGCACGGACCGATTAGGAACGAACTGGGTATCAATTCGGGTGCGAACACCTTCGGTCAAGGCGTGCGTGCCAACGCCACGATCGGTCGGGCCCTGAAATTGATGCTTGTCAATCTCGGTGGCTCCCGTCCAGGCGAAGTCGATAAGGCCACGCTTGGTCATCCAGGCAAGTTCACGTTCTGCATTGGCGAGAACGAAGAGGCTTCTCCCTGGCGTGGCCTTCACGTCGATCGGGGCCTCAAGGCGACTGATAGCGCGGTCACCGTCTACGGTGCGGAGGGCCCCCAGAACATCAACAATCAGGCTGCGGACAACCCCTACGACCTCCTGACCACCGTGGCCAGCATGATGATGAACCTCGGTTCCAACCACATCTTCATTCAGGGCGAGAGCTTCGTCGTGCTCTGTCCTGAACACGCCAGAATCTGCGCTGACCAGGGGTGGACGAAAGCCGACGTGCAGCACTACTTGTTCCAGCACGCCCAACGCAGCCACCGCGACATCGGAGCGGGAGGCATCCATGGGCGCAAGACCCGCAACTACAACACCTGGCCACGTTGGGTGGATCGCAACGACCCCGATGCCATGATCCCGGTGACTCGGCGCGTACAAGACATCACGGTCATTGTCGCCGGTGGGCCTGGAAGGAACTCTGCCTACCTGCCTGGTTGGGGCACTCGCTCAGTCACGAGGAAGATCGAACGCTAGAACTAGGAGCACCGATGGCGACTATCATCACCGAACAGGACCTTCACCGTCAGGCGCTTGAGCAGGCTGCCGCGCTTGGCCTTGTCAACCCGATCGGGATCGCGAAACATCAGCTCGGGGCCGCTCCGCGCCTCGCCAAACTCCAGGGTGCTCGAGGTGGATTGCTCGACAACACGAAGGGCAACGCGGGCCCGCTCCTGACCCACGTTGGCAACCTCCTGCGCGACCGATATGGCGTCAAAGAGGTTTCGATTCACCGCAAGCTTGTGTACTCACGTCCCGCTGACCCCGAACTTCTCGACCTTCTGGCGAAGAACTATGACTTCGTGGTCACCGGCGTCGGAGCCTGCGGTTCGTGCACGTCTGCATGCGTGAGAGACGTAGTGGACCTCGAAGCTCGCGGTATTCCCACCGTTGCTATCCATACTGAAGTCTTCATGAACTCTGGTGCCGCCCATGCACTGGCGTTCGGTCGCGGCGACCTCGAATTTGCCAGTGTTCGCCATCCAATCGCAGCCATCCAGGACGCCGAACTGCGGGAACGCGCCGAAGAAATCATCGACTCCGTCGCTCGACTCCTGACCGCGGCGGAACGATGACTACACGCGAAAGCGTCGAGCGGGTTCTCGAAGGACTGCGCCAAGGGTTCCAGGCCGACGGCTCCGACCTCGTCGTCGAGAAGGTCACCGACTCGACGCTCATCCTGCGGCTGGTCGGGAACGACGATACCTGCTGGGACTGCATAGTCCCTCCCGAACAACTCAAACACGTCGTCAGTGCCCTGCTCCGCTCCAAGCTTCCCGCGATCACGCACGTCGAACTGCTCGACCCTAGAGACGAGACGATGCCCTGATGTCATGGCGATGAGCCTTACCTCTGAGACGTTCGAACACGAAGTCCTCAAGTCGCCCGTGCCGGTCCTCGTCGATTTCTGCGCGCCGTGGTGCGTATCGTGAGCCGACGGTGTTGATTTGCGATCGGGATCGGAAATGGAGCCATGATGTCCGGAGTCGGCTGCAGGATGCGGGCATCCGCATGGTGCTGATCCCCGAGCGCGCGCCCAACGCGAACGCCTACGCCGAGCGATTCGTCAGGTCCATCAAGGAAGAATGTCTCGATTGCATCATTCCCATCGGTGAACGGCACTTCCGGCACCTACTCACGGAGTTCGTCGCGCACCATCATCGCGAGCGGAATCATCAGGGTCTCGATAATCGACTCATCGCGGCCACGCCGATGACCGACAGGACGGGCCGCGTGCGGTGCCGTCGGCGGCTTGGCGGGCTGCTCAACTTCTATGAGCGGGCGGCGTGACCGTAGGGTCGGCCCGAGAACTGGAACATTACGGCGTACAAGAACGCTTCGTCTGCCGTGAACGCTGGAAGATCGGGAAACAGTCGAGCGTACGAGCTTGATGTAACTGTGGCCTCAGCTTCGCGGGCGCGTGCTGGTGAGAGACAGTGTGTGTGCTCCATTTCGCGATCCTAGCGCCGCCACCTGGCGGTCGCCCTGCCCGTACGGGCGGGCCCGCGCCATCCGAAAGCCGCCAGCAAGTCCTCTTTGGACTCGGCGTGAATGAGGCGGGTCAGCCCGCGGTCTTGCCGCCGTCGACGGTCATCACCTGACCGGTGATGAACGCCGCCTGGTCCGACGCGAGGTAGAGCACGGCGTTGGCGATGTCGTCCGGTTGTCCGAGACGGCCCAACGGGACGGCCGCTTTGAGCGCCGCCTTGTTCTCCGCTGTACCAGTAAAACGATCGAGCATGCCCGTGTCGGTCGGCCCTGGAGCCACCGCGTTGACGCGCACGCCTGCCGCGGCCGCTTCGAGGGCCGCCGATTTCGTCAAGCCCTCGACGGCATGTTTGCTGGCGGCGTAGACACTGGCATTGGCCGCGCCTTCATGACCGTACGTTGACGAGATATTGATGATGCTGCCGCGCTTCTGCCCTGTCATCACTCGCAGTTCGTGCTTCAGACTCAGCAGGGTTCCGAGAACGTTCGTGTCAAACGTGGCGGCGTAGGTCTCCGCCGTCTGGTCGACAATGCGACCGGGCTGGCCTTCAGTTCCCGCGCAGTTGATCGCCACGTCAAGTTGGCCGAAACGGCTGACGATCCGGTCGACCAGCTCGCGGACCTCTTTGTCATCTCGAACATCGGCCGCGAAGAAAACGGCGTCGGCGCCCAGCTGCTGCAACTCACGTTCGAGTACCTGGCCCTCGGCCACACGGCGGCCGGACACGGCGACCCGAGCGCCGGTGTTGGCGAACGCCAAGGCCGTGGCACGACCAATCCCAGTCAGGGCGCCGGTAACGAGAACGACAGGGCTGTTCATGACCAGACTCCTTCGAGATATGACGTGGGGCGTATGGCTGTCAGGCGGCTTGCCTACCGCAACCACGGCTCACACGGGACATAACACCTGAACTCTAAGCACTCGCGCGGGGTTTGAGAAAGACTTTGAAAGATGGGTATCATGCCTGGTAGGCATGCCTCTTAGGCAGGACTCTTCATGGAACTGCGACACATCCGGTACTTCATCGCCGTGGCCGAGACGGGCAGCGTCACCGTCGCGGCTGAACGGCGGCTCCACACATCGCAGCCCTCGCTCAGCCGCCAGATCCGAGATCTAGAGGACGAAATCGGTGCCCCGCTGCTGAACCGCAGCGCACGCGGCGTCGAGCTGACCGACGCCGGCCGCGCGTTCATGGATCACGCACGCCTTGCGCTGATGCAGGTCGACGCGGCGATCGAAGCGGCCCGAAAAGCGGCGCAGCCCGCCAAGGAGCGCTTCGCGCTGGGATTTCTCACCGGCGAGGAAATGCGGTGGCTTCCAGAGGCGATGCACATCCTGCGTGGAGAGCTGCCCAATGCGGACGTGTCCGTCACGAGCGACTACTCACCCAACCTCGCGGACGCTGTGGCGCGCGGCAAACTCGATGTCGCGTTCGTTCGAGCCGAGCCGGACTTTGACCTTGTGTACCGCACGGTCAGGCACGAGCCGCTGGTGGTGTTGATGCCGAGCGACCATCCACTCGCATCGCGACGCGCGGTCCGTCCGCAACACCTGATCGGTGAACCGTTCATCGCGATGGGGGGCAAAGCCAAGATGCTGCGTGGTGTCGTCGACGAGTACCTGGCCCGCTCAGGCGTCCAGCTCACGCCGACGCAGTTCGTCGACAACCCGGCCATGGTCATGTCGTTGGTGGCGTCTACGCGAAGTGTCACGTTGATTCCCGCGTATGTCCAGGACCTGCTCCCCTCGACGGTCATCAGTCGCCCTCTGGCAGGTGATATACCGACGATTGCGTTGACGCTTGGCTACCGCAGGTCGAATACCTCGCAGATTCTGAAATTCTTTGTGTCCCACCTCGACGAATTGATCGCACGTGTCCCACATCACTCGTGATGATGTTTGTTTCGTTCTGTAGCAAGAACCGGCGCAGATCACGGCAATCCTCGATACTCTTGAAAGCACCGTTCTTCTGGCGGGTGTTCGCGCGCACCTCGCCCGCCGCAAGGGGCAACAATCGGACAACACTAAGGCAGGTGAGCGGACCCCGCCGCGACACGCTCTCCTTGGCGGGAGTACGCCTACATGAGGAATCCTCTGCGCCTGTCGCTCGCGACAGTCGGTGCACCAACGGATGTCGATGAGCAGCCGTTTTCTTCATCTGCCTTCATCGAATACCAACCCTCCAATTCGGATACGGTTGTCCGAAAACTCTTCAGCGAATTTCCGAATGATTTTGTTTTGCCTCGCCACGGAACGGGCATCGCGTTCGGAGGGTTATGTCACAATTCATGTCACGAGCGTACGATCCAATAAAACGGACGCTCGCAAGTTGTTCTAGAAATTGTGGATTTGGCTCCTCAGGCTGGATTCGAACCAGCAATCCTCCGGTTAACAGAAGCGGCCCTGACGTTCCACCGACTGCGACTGATGATGATGAAGGTGAGGACAATCAATGAGTTGCGGCCCTCGTGCTGTCGGCCATCGCTCACCGTAAACCTCCATAGATCGCCATTTGTCGAGTGGGTTATGTCACAAACCATGTCACAAGCCGCGCCGAATGCTTCGGCCTGCCGTCCGTAACAGCTGCGTGACCGATGTCGAGGGCCTGCGGAGTCAAGGACGCTGCAGGAGAAGCCGTTGACGGATCGATTGTGGTGACTGGGCACGGTACGGTCTCTTTGCCGCATACTCAGATGGCCAGCTGAGACGTGTCAAATATTTAGCGCTGTGATAGGCGCACCGTGGTCGTTCGATCATTGAGCCGCTCGTTCGTATTCATCAGAGACAAATTGCGACCGAGGGTCTCTCCGCGCACGGGTTATTGGGTCTTGTTGGCTCGCTGAAGTCGGCCCGCCTGCCTCGGCCACGGGGCTGCATAGCGAAAACCCCTGACAAGCGGCGACAAACGTTTGAAGTCAGCGTCCTTCGTGATGAGCGTGATGCCCTGCTCGCGACACGACACGGCGATCAGCGCATCATTGAGCAGGGACGGTTTGTCGTCCAGCACCTGCCACCCTTCACGTTCCCGAAGTGTCGCAACAAGGCGACCACTTTCCGCGAACGCGGCGGCGGAGGGAACGAACGTGCGTCGGCGCCGCTGAAACGCGTCGAATATTCCCGTTTGGATGTAACGCCTCGCTCGAGCCGTCCTCGCACCTGCTGCGAGTTCCTGCATCACGACGGCGCTGAGGTAGATGAAGGGAAGCTCTCGGTCGAGAAAAGCGAAGACCTCCGCCTGCGCTGCTTCGTTCCGGAAACCGTCGATGAAGATATTCGTGTCAAGCGTATACTTCACGCTTTCCGCCGACGCTCGAAGACGTCGTCGACGCCGCCACCTCTACGGACAGCCGCAAAACCTCTCGCGAGCTCTTCGCGGAACGCGACCAAGCCGAGCGCCTGATCGATTGCTTCAGTTTCAGTATCAACACCCAATGCCCGACGAGCGACGTCCAGCTTTCGCTGGTCCATCACCACATTCTTGCGGACCCAGCCGGCGCGCCTGCCCGAACCGCGTCGCCGTGCGCCGTTCGCTGAACGTGTTGTCGCCATCGCTTTAGCCATCTTCTTTCAGTCTGTATAAATAGTAACATGCGTCTGTATCAGACGCACCCCACGGATGCTCGCGCGGCCCTAGCCGTGAGTCCTGCCTTGACGGCCATTGTCAGAGCCGCTATGATTAGCAGTTGCCAGCGGTGAGTGCTAACTCACCGTGTGTCCTGGCCTCAATTTCCAAGCATTTCGCGCTGGCCTCCCCTCCCGGCGCACCTACCAGACAGTTGGAGTCGACCACATGAAAGTCAGACCGCTACACGACCGCATCATCGTCCAGCGCATCGATGAAGGTGAACAGAAAGTCGGCGGAATCATCATTCCCGACAGCGCCAAAGAAAAGCCGCAGCAGGGCAAGGTCATCGCTGTCGGCCTCGGCAAACGGGAGAAGACCGAGCGCGTGCCGCTCGACGTGAAGGCAGGCGACACGATTCTCTTCGGGAAGTACTCGGGACAGGACATCAGGCTCGATGGCGAGGAATACTTCATCATGCGCGAGGACGAAGTGCTCGCGGTGCTCGATTCGAAATAGCGCGCAGCGCGCAGGCGTCCGCCTGTGCGGCCGATGGAGTGTAGGAACATGGCAAAACAGATTATTTATGGCGAGCAGTCGCGGCAGGCCATCCTGCGCGGCATCAACCAGCTCGCCGACGCGGTGAAGGTCACACTCGGACCCAAGGGGCGCAACGTCATCCTCGACAAGAAGTACGGATCGCCCACGATCACCAAGGACGGCGTCACCGTCGCCAAGGAGATCGACCTGAAGGACCCGCTCGAGAACATGGGCGCGCAGATGGTCCGCGAGGTGGCGAGCAAGACGTCGGACACGGCGGGCGACGGTACCACCACCGCCACCGTGCTCGCG
>Ga0209438_1000199_pt1 | contig 16797 bp, 12 predicted proteins | sample GraSoi_2013_20cm_FD_185825 | JGI IMG/M metagenome (GOLD analysis project Ga0209438, IMG submission 185825) | Grasslands soil microbial communities from the Angelo Coastal Reserve, California, USA - Sample 9_17_2013_20cm (SPAdes) (version 2) | ecosystem: Environmental > Terrestrial > Soil >...
AGGCGCGACCTCGACATATCTCGACCTCGCGCGCGGGCTGTCGCGAAGGCGCCGGGCGGCAGCCGTGACGTTCGCGCGCGAGCTCGAAGCGCTGCTCGCCGAGCTCGCGATGGCGCGCACGCGGTTCGAGGTGCGCTTCAACGACGGCGAGCTGCCGCCGGAGGCCTGGAGCGAGCGCGGCATCGACCAGGCGGAGTTCTTCATCTCGCCGAACCCGGGTGAGGATCTGCGGCCGCTCGCGCGCATCGTGTCCGGAGGCGAACTGTCGCGTGTAATGCTCGCGCTCAAGACGCTCGCGGCCACTGACGCGACCGGCACGCCGGGGAGCGCGACGCCCGCGGGCCCGGGCGCCAGGACGCTGATCTTCGACGAAGTGGACGCCGGCATCGGCGGCAGGGTAGCGGATGTCGTCGGTTCGCGGCTGCAGGCGCTCGGCGAACAGTTCCAGGTGCTCTGCATCACGCACCTCCCGCAGATTGCGGCGCGCGGGGACGCGCAGTTCATGATCGAGAAGTCCGTGCGCCGGAGCCGGACCGTGACGCGCGTCGAGCGCCTCGATAACGCCGGACGCGTCGAAGAGGTCGCGCGTATGATCGGCGGGGCGTCGGTGACCGAGCAGGTTCGGGCGAGTGCCCGCGAACTCTTGGACGCCGGGTCCAAAAGGACCCGGCCTACGCAAGCCCGCAGGGCAGGCCGCAGTACGTAGGGCGGGTCTTTCGGATTAGCGTCGGTGTAGGGCGGGTCCTTTCGGCCCCGCCGGGGGCGAAAGCGAAAGGCGAAAGCGAAAGTCTAGTGGCGAAGAAATACCTCATCGAGACGTTCGGCTGCCAGATGAACTTCCACGACTCTGAGCGCATGGCCGGTCTGCTCGACCAGGCCGGCTACGAGCCGACGACGGAAGAGATCGACGCCGACGTGATCGTCATCAACACCTGCAGCGTGCGGGAGCACGCCGAGGAGAAGCTGTACACGCGACTTGGCGAAATTCGCGTACTGGAACAGGAAACTGGCCACAAGCCGATCGTCGCCGTCGCCGGGTGCGTTGCGCAACAGGAGGGCGGCGCGCTCCTGAAGAAATCAAACGGGCACGTCATCGACGTCGTCATGGGAACACAGCGCCTGAAGATGCTGCCGGCTCTCGTCGAGAAAGCCGCGCGCTCGCCGGTTGCCGAGATCGACATCGACCCGTGGGACGACGTGACGTTTCCGCTCGGGATCACGCGGCGCGGCGATCCGGTGAAGGCCTACGTGACGATTATCGAGGGGTGCAATGATCACTGCGCGTTCTGCGTGGTGCCGTACACGCGCGGCCACGAGCGCATGCGGGCCAAGGCCGACATCCTGGCGGACGTGCGCGACGCCGCCGATTCGGGCCGCCGCGAAGTGCAGCTGCTCGGCCAGATCGTGAACCACTACCAGGCGCCGGACGATCCGTCGTGCGATTTCGCGGCGCTGCTGGCGGAGGTCAACGAGGTTCCGGGGATCGAGCGCATCCGGTTCGCGAGCCCCCACCCGCGCCACACGGGGCGGCGGCTCATCGAAGCCGTGCGCGACCTGCCGAAAGTCTGCAAGCACCTGCACCTGCCGGTGCAGTCCGGCTCGTCGCGAGTGCTCAAGGCGATGCGGCGTCGTTATACCAGGGAGTCCTACCTGGACCTGGTCGCGGAGATTCGCGAGACGGTCCCGGAGGCGACGCTTTCGACCGATATGATTGTTGGCTTTCCGGGAGAGACGGCAGCCGACTTCGAGGAGACGCTCTCGCTGACGGAGGCGGCGCAGTATCACGGCATGTTCTCGTTCAAGTATTCGCCGCGGCCGAACACGCTGGCGCTGAAGCGGCTGCCGGATGACGTGAGCGAGAACGAGAAGACGGCTCGCATCGTGGCGTTGCAATCGCTGCAGCGGGAGATTCAGACGCGGCTGCACGAGCGGGCGGTTGGCTCCACGGTCGAGGTACTGATCGATTCGGCCAGCCGGCGGCACGACTCGGAAATCTCTGGCCGGAGCAGTGGCAATACGGTCGTCAACTGTTGGATTCCGGGGCGTGAAACGGGGAATCTGCGACGACGGCCCGCGGATGCCGGATCCCGGATCCCGGATCCCGGAAATGCGTCAGACTGGATAGGCCGGACGATTCCGGTCCGGATCCACCGAGCGGGGCCGCACAGCCTGTGGGGCGACGCGGTGGTATCAAACGTGCGAAGGGCGACAGGCGATGCTCATTGAGATGACCATCAAGGGGCTGATGGTGGACCCGGTCACCAACATGCCGATCGTGATCCTGAAGGACAAGGAGGGCGATCGCGTGCTGCCGATCTGGGTGGGGATCTTCGAAGCGAACGCCATCGCGCTGCAGATCGAGAACGTCGCGACGCCGCGTCCGATGACGCACGACCTGCTCCGCAACATCATCACCGACCTGGACGGGCAGGTCGATCGCGTGGTGGTCTGCGACCTCAAGGACAACACCTTCTACGCGGTCATCCATCTCACCGTGCGCGGCGAGCGGGTCGCGATCGACGCGCGGCCGAGCGACGCCATCGCGCTGGCCCTCCGCACGCGCTCGCCGATCCTCGTCGAGGAGAACGTCATCGACACCGCGAAGACGGTGGACTTCAACGCCGAGCGGACCGACAGCGACCGCCTCCAGAAGTGGCTCGAGAGCCTCGATCCCGAAGAGCTCGGCAAGTACAAGATGTGACGCGTCGGCCGACAGCCTGCATGTCGGCCGGCCGACATGGGAAATCCCAAACCCCAAATCCCAAACCCCAAGTTCCAAATCCCGAGCCCCAAAGCGATCCCGGATCCAGGGTGCACGGTCCGGGCTGTGCCCACCATATTGGGGTGTTTGACACATCCGCACACAATCCCTAGAATCACTTCACTCTGCCCCTGCCGTTAGATCACGCTTGATGATCGTTGCGATCGCCAACCAGAAGGGCGGCGTCGGCAAAACGACAACCGCCGTGAACCTTGCCGCGGCGCTCGCCATGCGGGGCAAGAAGACGTTGCTCATCGATCTCGACCCCCAGGCCAACAGCAGCATCTCCTTTCTCGACCTCCGGACGATCACCCGCAGCACCTACGACGCGATCACCGATTCCTGCGCGCTCTCCGACGTCATCCTGCCGGCGCCCGTCGACAACCTCTTCATTGCGCCGGCGCGGATCGGCCTCGCGAAGCTCGAGTCGCGCCTGATCGGGGAGCTCGACGCGCACTTCCGCCTCAAGGACAAGATCGCGGCGCTCAACGGCGACTTCGCCAACATCGTCATCGACTGCCCGCCGGCGCTCGGCCTGCTGACGGTGAACGCGCTGGTCGCGGCCACGCACCTCCTGATTCCGATCCAGTCCTCGTACTTCGCGCTCGAAGGGACCGACGACCTGCTCGAGACCATCGAGAAGGTGCGGCAGCGCCCGAACCCGGCGCTCCGCATCCTCGGCGTCGTCATCACGATGCACGACAAGCGGACGGCGCTGGCGCGTGACATCCGCGAGCAGATCCAGAAGGTGTTCGGCGGGAAGGTCTTCGACACCGTGATCGCCAAGAGCGTGCGGCTGGAGGAGAGCCCCGCCTACAAGGAATCGATCTTCACCTTTGCCCCGGACTCGTCGGGCGCGACCGATTACTACAGTCTCTGCGAGGAGGTCATCGAACGTGTCGAAGCGCGGACTGCCTGAGACGCTGCGGATGCGGCATGACGAGCACTACGTCGAGGCGCTGGCCGCCTCGGCAGGCGCGCCGGTCGGCCGGCTGATCTCGATCGAGCTGCTCGACCCGAACCCGAACCAGCCGCGGCAGGTCATGGGCGACCTGTCGGAGTTGATGGCCTCGGTGTCCGAGAAGGGCGTCATCGAGCCGCTCATCGTCCGGCAGCGCGGCGGCCGCTACCAGATTATCGCGGGCGAGCGCCGGTACCACGCCGCCGTCCAGGTCGGGCTGCGCGACGTGCCGGTCGTGGTGCGCGAGGTGGACGACGCCGAGGTGCTCGAACTGGCGCTGGTCGAGAACCTCCAGCGGAAGGACCTGACGGCGTTCGAAGAGGCCGAGGCGCTGCACCAGCTCGCGCAGAAGTGCGACTACACGCACGAGGACATGGCGCGGAAGCTCGGGAAATCGCGCACGGCCATCACCGAATCGCTGTCGCTGAACAACATGCCCGACGAGGTCCGCAACCTATGTCGGCTGGCCGACATTACCTCGAAGTCCACGCTGCTGCAGATCGTCCGGCAGTCGGACCCGAAGAAGATGATGGCGCTCGTCCAGCGCCTCGTGAACGGCGGCAACGGCGTCACGCGCCAGGACGTCCGGAAAGAGACGGCCAAGGCGATGTCCGGGCGTCCCAAGCCGTTCGTCTTTGCGTTCCGCCCGGAGACGAAGCAGTTCAACCTGCGAATGAGCTTCCGCAAAGGCAGGGTCGACAAGAGCGAGATCATCTCGGCGCTCGAGGCAATCATCAAAGAGCTGCGCGCGGCGCGGTAGCGGATAAGCGGGCCCGTTCGTCGTTGGCCGTTGGCGGTTCAGGCGGCGTTGCGGGCAGAGATCGCGGGTTTACTCAGGCGAAATCTATAGAGTCGCATAATAGATGTTATGTTAACTACGCCGGTCACGTCGTCCAGTTCTTCGCCGGGAACCGTTCGTCCGGCACCTGCAGCTCGATCGGCCGGTGCCGCGGGTAGTGTTCCACTTCGGCGCCGTGGCGGTTCAGCGACAGGATGAAGGCGACCGTCGAATCCGTCGACACGTCGAGACACTGAAACGGAACCTGGAGCTCCAGCAGCCCGCCGGCCGCGACCTTGATGTCGGGACAGCCCCCGCCGGGCGTGCTCCTGACGCGCGGCCGATCGACCATCACCGCCCGCACGTTGCCGTCGGCGCGGCTGACGACGATGCGGCACCCCTCGGGTTTGAGGAAGTTCAGGCTGAGCTGCTGATCGCCGTTGATGACGTCGCGCATCGGCGACGGCCCCGCGACCTTGACGTACAGGTTCTCGAGGTCGAACCCGAACTCGATGCCCGACACGGCCGCGGCACGCGCCGAGACCTCGTGCATCGCGTCGCCGGCCGGAAGGATGTCGACCGATCCCGCCCCCAGCCACTCGAAGTAATTCGTCAGCTCGCCATCGATGACCGGGTGGATGAAGCCGCTCGGGGCGGCGATGCCTGCCTGCGGCGGCAGCGTCGTGATGTTGCTGACGAACAGTTCCTCGGGCACCGGCTGGCCGATTGCGCGATAGATGTTCCGGACGTGGCGCCGGAACAGCTCGTCGAAGACGAGATCGTGGTCCGACGAATGGTCGTCCCCGTACCACCAGAACCAGTCGGACCCTTCGGCAATCAGCATCTCCTCCCACGCGCGCGCCATCGCTTCGGGCGGGACGCCGGTCGCCGATTCGAGCGCGCGACGCGCGTCGGCCAGCTGGCTCCAGGCGCGCTGATCGTCCGCGTGACCGACCCAGATGTAGAAGTCGGCGTTGATCCACGACCCGGGAAAGATTGACGGCAGCGTGTCCTTCGGCGCGGCGCACGCCTCCCCCATCGTCACCGTCCTCAGCTGCGGGTGCGACGCCAGCCGGCGGTAGAGCGCGCGCAGGAAGGGACGTCCCTGCCCCTCGTAGTGCTCCCACGCGTTTTCGCCGTCGAGGATGACGAAGATGGTCGCCTCTCCCCCGTTGGTCCGGGCGGTGTAGCGCGCGCCCGCGGTGGCGAGCCGGTGGACGAAGTTCTCCGCGGCCGCGTCGGTGGGCCACGACGCGTAGCTGAAGCCGATCAGGTCGGACAGCGTATGGTCGCGGAACCCGCACGCGACCTGCGCCTCGCGGCCGACGCGATACGGTCGATAGAGCGCCTCGGGATTCTCGACGTTGCTGTCGCGATCGCGCGGGAACCCCCGCCCGATCGATTTCGCGAGAATCTCCTCGTCGGTCGCCATCCACTGGAAGCCGGCGGCCGCGACGAGTGGAACCATCGCGTCCGAGACCGAGCCCTCCGAGGGCCAGAGCCCGACCGGCCGCCGGCCGAACAGCCGCTCGTGGAGTTCCACCGCCCTCGTTAACTGCTCCGCCGCGTCCTCAGGCCTGCGGAACCGCTCGCGCGGCATCCTCGAGGCAGGATGCGTCCGCAGGTAGACGTCGGTGTCGCACAGCAGCGGAAGAATCGGGTGGTAGAACGGCGAGGTCGAGATCTCGACCTGTCCGCGCGCCGCGGCGTCGCGGTATTCCGGGACGACGCGCCGGATCAACTCGAGCTCGACGGCGCGCAGCATCGCCTTGTCCTCCTCGCTGAAGCGGCGCCCCTTCGCGACCAGCGCGCGCACGCGCTCGTCGCGGTCGAAATAGTCCGGGTCGATCCACACGAGCTTGTGCCAGACCTGCAGGTCGCGGATGTCGTCGGTCGAGAACTGCGACACCTGGGACCGGACGCTGAGGCCGACGCCGTTCGATTCGCGCCTGGCGAGCAGCTCCGCGTAGCGCGGGTACGGGTCGATCATCTTCGGCCGGTGCGCGTGAAAGAACTGCTCGATGCAGTAGGCGCGCTCCTCCTCCGTCAGCGTGTCGGCGCGCTTCAACCCGATCTCGAGGTGCCGGTCCCGCGCTTCGTCCCGGGCGAACGCCTCGAGCTGGACGAGCAGCGACGGCACCAGGTTGAAGGTGGCCTTGATGGCCGGGAATTCGCGCAGCAGCGCGACCATTCCCCAGTAGTCCTTGATGGCGTGGAACCGCACCCATGGCAGGACGTGCTCGCCGGTCGCGAGGTCCTCGTAGAACGGCTGATGCATGTGCCACAGCAGCGCGACGCGCGTCATAATGGAGAGGTTTCGACAGGTTCCGTGAAGATTCTCGATCGGTACGTCATCCGTGAAGTCCTGCTGCCGTTCGTCATCGCGCTGCTGGTCTTCACGTTCATCTTAATCGTCCCGTCGATGATGCAGTACGCCGAGGCGTTCATCGCCAAGGGCGTGCCGACGACGGTCGTGCTTCGCGCGATGGCAACTCTGCTGCCCTCGTCGCTGGCGCTGTCGATTCCCTCCGCGCTGCTCATCGGGCTGCTCATCGCCTTCGGCCGTCTCTCCGCCGATCGCGAATTCGTCGCCATGCAGGCGTGCGGCGTCAGCGTGGCGCGGCTGCTGTGGCCCGTCGGGCTTATCGCGATGGTCGGCTGGGCCACGACGTCGTACGTGATGATCGAGGCGCTGCCCGACGCGAACCAGGCGTTCCGGCAGATTGCGTTCAACGTCCTCGCCGAGCGCGCCGAAGGCGAGGTGAAGCCGCGCGTCTTCTTCACCGAGTTCCCCAATCTCGTCATCTACGTGCGCGATATTCCCCCGGAAGGCGGCTGGAACGACGTGTTCCTGGCCGACAGCTCGCCGGGGCGAGCCGAGGCGATCTATCTGGTGCGCCACGGGCGCGTGGCGCTCGACGCGAAGAAGCGCACGGTCGAGATGGTGCTCGAGGACGGCACGCGTCACGTCGCCAATCCCGACGGCACGTACCAGGTCGTCAAGTTCGCGCGCCAGGTGGTCAGCGTCAGCCCCGAGTCGGTCTTTCCGCGGCAAGGTCCGCAGCGCGGCGACCCGGAGCTGACGATCTTCGACCTGCAGGTCCGCGCCTCGGAGCTCGAGACGCTCGGCCAGTCGTCGCACAACCAGATCATGGCGATTCACAGGAAGTTCGCGATCCCGGTCGCCTGCCTCGTGTTCGGCGTGATCGGGCTGGCGCTCGGCGCGACCAACCGCCGCGACGGCAAGCTCGGGAGCTTCGTCTTCGGCCTCGGCGTCATCTTCGCGTACTACATCCCGCTGACGCTCGGACCGGCGCTGGCCAAGGGGCACCTGATTCCACCGTGGCTCGCCGTCTGGGGGCCGAACATCATCCTGAGCTTCGTGGGCGCGGGGCTGTTCTTCTGGCGCTCGCGCGCCGCGGACCGGGAGTTCCGCTTCGGGCTGCCGCACTGGCTGCAGCGCCGTGCCGCCACGCGGCAGGCGAGACGCGGGCACCACCGCACGTCCGACGCGGACGTTTCCCCGCCCGGCCTGATCGCCCGGCTGCCGAAGCCGAGCATCCTCGATCGCTACGTGACGTCGATGTACGTGCGCGTGTTCCTGCTCTGCGCGCTCGGCCTGCTCGCGCTGTTCTACATCTCGACGTTCATCGACCGGTCCGACAAGGTGTTCAAGGGCGCGGCGACGTGGGGCATGATGGGCGCGTACCTCTGGTACCTGCTGCCGCAGTACGTCTACTACGTGTTGCCGATGTCGGTGCTGCTCGCCTCGCTCGTCACCATCGGCCTGCTGACGAAGAACAGCGAGCTCATCGTGATGAAGGCGTGCGGCATCAGCCTCTATCGCGTCGCGCTCCCGATGCTCGGCGTCGCGCTGCTGGCGGGCGGGACGCTGTTCGCGCTCGAGCAGACCATCCTGGGCGAGTGGAACCGGAAGTCCGACGCGATCAAGCGCGTGATGAACGGCATCGCGCCCGAGACGCTCGACATGCTGACGCGCCAGTGGGTCGTCGGCAGCCACGGCGAGATCTATCACTACAACTACTTCGACCCGAAGACGAACGCGCTGATGGGGCTGTCGGTGTACGAGTTCTCGGGCAACATGCGGTCGCTCGCGCGCCGGTCGTACGCGGAGGTCGCGCGCTACGCCCCGAAGGCGGGCACGCCCAACACGTGGCGCGCCGAGCGGACGTGGTCGCGCGAGCTGCTGCCGTCGGGCGACACGCGGCGGTTCGCCTCCCAGCCGGTCGCCGAGTTCGCGCTCGACCCGCCGTCGTATTTCGGCACGCGGCAGCCGGAACCGGAGTTCATGAGCTATTCGCAGCTGCAGACCTACATCGACCAGCTGCGCCGAAGCGGCTTCGACGTCATCGCCCAGCAGGTGGCGCTCGAACGCAAGGCGTCGTTCCCCTTCGTCACGCTGATCATGACGCTCATCGCGGTGCCCTTCGCGGTGACGGCCGGCCGCCGCGGCGCGATGTACGGGATCGGCGTCGGGATCGTCATCGCCATCACCTACTGGGTCGCCTTCAGCGTCTTTGCCGCGCTCGGCACCGGCGGCGTCGTCGCGCCGATGCTCGCGGCGTGGGCGCCCAATCTCCTGTTCGGCGCGGGCGCGGCATATCTGCTGCTGACCGTCCGTACCTGAGCGCCGCCTGAAGGCGGCACCCTCTTCGAACCTCACCGCCCGTATTTGATGTCGTCGATCTGGAGCTGTCCGTTGGAGCCGATTCTCGCGTTGACGGTATCGACCACGAAGAGGACCGCATCCACCTTCGACAGCACCGGCAGCGCGCTGGTCGTCGTGCCGAGCGGCCGGAAGTCCGAAAACGGCAGGTCGACGGTCCGCGGCGTTTGATCCAGGTAGACCGACCGGTGCCATCGCTCCCCTTCCCCGGCGGAGGCACGAAGCTGGACCGACAGCCGCATGGGCCGGTCCGCGCGCGCGGTAAACACGAGCCGGTCGTACATCGCAATCGCGGCCCCCGCGGGCATCGCGAACGCCGCGTACGGGCTGTCCGCGGCGGTTCCCGAAATCGCAAACCGCAGGCGGAGTTGCGACCCCGCAATCGCGCCGATGACGTCCATCGCGGCATCGGAGCTGGCGCTTTTCTCGATCGTCCAGCCGCGAGGAGGACCGCCGCTATACAGCGTCGTTGACGTTCGCGGCGGCGATCGCTCCGGTTGTGGCGGGGACCCATCGGGCGCGCGCTTCACGTAGATCGGATTCGACATGAGCCACGGAACCGGGGGCGTTCCCGGCGAGCCTGGCAACGCGACCTCGACGCGGTAGACGCCCGGTGCCGTTGACGCGTCGTGGTCCAGTTGTCGGCCCCGCGCGGATGCGACCGGTGCACCGTCCCGAAACAGCGTGATCGTCGCGTCGCCCGGCGCCTGCGCCTCGACGTGGAGATGCGCGCGCTCCTCGCCGGTTGCCGCGACGCTCAGCGCCGCCGGACCGGCAAGCGCGTCAATCGTCGAATAGAAGGCGCCCTCGCGGATGGCGTCGATCACGGTTCGCGCATCGGCGTCCGCATTGCCGTTCAGCCGCGCGTTCGAGAGCTCGACCGAGAACTCCCGGAACGAATTGGCATAGGACGGGAAGTGCAGCGAGCCCGTGCTGTCGTACGGCTCGCCGAGCGAGCGCACGCCGACGCGCGCGTGCGCATCGACCGCCGCGAGGCCGACGACGCGACGCCGCTGCGCCAGTTCGTCCCACCGGCGGATGACGGCCTCCGGCCGATCGAGCAGCAGCGCCAGCGCCTGCGGCGGACGGAACGGATACGTCAGCAGCGCCCGCGCCAGCGTCCACGGACGCTCGTCGCGCCATTCGCTGTCGGCGTTGAGCCATTCGAGCCCGTCGATTGGCGCATTCCAGTCGGTCCATTGCAGCTCGCGCTTCGCCGAGCCGGGATGCGCCGCGATGGCCAGGCCGCCCAACCGGTGAATGTCGTCGACGACATCGCGCCCTTCCCCGCCGAGCGGATATGGCGCCCTCGGCAACGCGAGCGCGACGACGTGGCCGTCTCGCGTGCTGATTTCGACGGCGTCGATGTAGAGGACGCCGTTGCGGTAATCCGGCAGGTCGGGCGCACGGGTCGCGTCGCCATGGTCGGTGACGATGACGAATGCCAGGCCGGCGCTCGCGGCCGCGCGGATCACGTCGTCGATGGAACCGGTTCCGTCGGAGCGATTGGTGTGGACGTGGATGACGCCGCGAGCTCCCGGCACGACCCCCGGCGGCGGCGCCGGCAGCGGCAGCGGGCCCGCCGGCATCATGATCGCGAGCGCGATCGCCGCGACGGCCAGGACAGCGAAGCGCCGCATCAGGCGAAACACAGGTGCGCGCTCACGCCCTGGGATGAAAACGGTCGTACACCGTCCGCATCCGCTGCTGCAGCACGTGGGTGTAAATCTGCGTCGTCGAGAGATCGGCGTGGCCGAGCATCATCTGGATGGCGCGGAGGTCGGCGCCGCGCTCGAGCAGGTGCGTCGCGAACGAATGCCGCAGCATGTGCGGGCTGAGCGCCGCGGTGACGCCGGCGCCGCGCCCGTACGCCTTCAGGATCTTCCAGAAGCCGACGCGCGTCAGCCCCGGCCCGCCGCGCCGCGCGTTCACGAAGAGCCGCGGACTCGAGCGCTTGCCGAGCAGCGCCGGCCTGCCGTCGCGCAGGTAGCGCCGGACCCATGCCGTCGCCTCGTCGCCCATCGGCACGATCCGCTGCTTGGCGCCCTTGCCCGTGCACGTCAGGTACGACGCCTCGAGGTTCACGTCGGCCGGCCGCAGCGCGATCAGCTCGGACACCCGGAGGCCGGTCGCATACAGCAGCTCGATGAGCGCGCGGTCCCGAAGGCCACGCGGCGCACTCACGTCGGGCTGTTCGAGCAGCCGGTCGACGTCCTCGACCGACAGGTGCCGCGGCAGCGCCTGCCAGGCCCGAGGCGCGCGCAGTTCGCCGGCCGGGTTCGTCTTGAGGCCCTTGTCGATCACCAGGAAACGATAGAAGCCACGATAGCAGGCAATGGCGCGCGCGACGGAGCGCGGCGAGCGCCCCTCGGACATCAGCGTCCGAACCAGCTCTTCGAGCCGCTGCCGCGTCAGCCGTTCGACCGGCGTCCGATGGCCCGCGGCGAACTCTGCGAGGAGCACGAGGTCGCGCGCGTAGCTCTCGACAGAATTGACGGACAACCGCCGTTCTACCGTCAGGTGGGTCAGGTAGGCATCAATCGGGGCTGGCCCCGGGCGAGCGACGCGAGTCGAAGGGCGCGCGATTGTAGAATTGTAGCGAACTTATGCCTGTCCGCTCGAAGTGGCAGTCCCTCCCGACCGAAGCCATCAACCCCGCGACACTCGGAATCGACAAGCTCACCGCCGACGACATCGTCGAACTGATGCTCAGCGAGGACCGCAAGATGCTGGCGGCGGTCCAGCACGAGCACGAGCGCATTGCCGTCGGTGTCGAGATGATCGCCAGCGCGCTCCGGAAAGAGGGACGCGTCATCTTCGTCGGCGCCGGCACGAGCGGCCGGCTCGGCGTCCTCGAGTCCGCCGAAATGCCGCCGACCTTCAGCACGGACCCGACGCTGGTGCAGGCCATCATGGCCGGCGGACGCGGCGCGATCTTCGCCGCGAAGGAAGGCGTCGAGGACAACTACGAGGAAGGCGCGCGCTCGATCATGCGGCTGCGGCCGACCAAGCGCGACATCGTGATAGGCGTGTCGGCGAGCGGGATGACCCAGTTCGTGCGGGGCGCGCTCACGCGCGCGCGGCGCGCGGGCGCCCGCATCATCTTCGTCACGTGCGATCCCGGCACCGAGCTGCAGACGTTCGTCGACCTGACGATTTCACCCGGCGTCGGCGCGGAAGTGATCGCCGGCTCGACGCGCCTCAAGGCGGGCACCGCGACCAAGATGGTGCTCAACATGCTGACGACCGGCGCGATGGTCCGCATCGGGAAGACGTACGGCAACCTGATGGTGGACGTCCAGACCGGCTCCGAGAAGCTGAAGGACCGGGCGCGCCGCATCGTGAACATCGTCACCGGCCTCGAGTACGACGACTCCGACAAGCTGCTGAAGAAGGCGCACTGGAACGTGAAGGCGGCGATCGTCATGCAGAAGACCGGGCTCCCCTATCCGAAGGCGCTGTCGCGCCTGCGCAAGGCGCACGATTCGATGCGCGAGGCGCTCGGCGAGGACATCGAGCCGCGCCTCCGCGGCATGCTGCAGGGCGCCGCCGAAGCCTCGGACAACGGACGCACTCCGCCATAGAGGCCGGAACCTCAGGTCCGCCCGATCAACGCCGCCGCCTCTTCGTCCAGCAGCATCTCCACCTCCGGGTGCACCTGCAGCATCGACGCGGGCACGCGCGTCGTAATCCGGCCGTTGATCGACTCCCGGATGCATTCGGCCTTCTTGCCGCCCGTCGCGACGAGCACGATGCGGCGCGCGTGCAGGATGGTCCCGATGCCCATCGACAGCGCCTCGCGCGGGACACGCGACGGATCGCTGCCGAAGAGGGCCGCGTTGTCGCGGCGCGTCGAGTCCATCAGCCGCACGCGATGCGTCCGCACGGGCAGATCGTCGCCCGGTTCGTTGAAGCCGATGTGCCCGTTGCTGCCGATGCCGAGGATCTGCAGGTCGATCCCGCCGGCCGCGGCAATCGCCTCCTCGTAGCGATCGCACTCCGCGTCGAGATCGGCCGCGGCGCCGTCCAGGAAATGAATGCGCCCGGGCCGGAGGTTCACGCCAGCGAACAGGTGATCCTCCATGAAGGTGCGGAAGCTTCCCGGATGGCCGCCGTCGATCCCCGCGAACTCGTCGAGGTTGAAGGTGGAGGCGCGCGACCAGTCCATCTGCCCCGCCGCGTGCAGGCGCTGCATCTCGGCGTAGCCGTCGACGGGGGTGCGGCCGGAGGCGAGACCCAGGACCGCGTCGGGCCTGGCCCGCAGCATCGACGCGACGCGTTCCGCGAGCGCGGAGGCCACGGCGTCGCCAGTCTCGAGGACGGTGACGTTCATCGCTCGCCGAAGCCGGCGCCGCTACACATAGGTCGGAATGGCGAGCGAGCCGCGCGCGGCCGCGAGCGCGAGCTGGACGGCGCCGACCGCGGGCTCGACGCTCAGCCGCCGCACGTGCGTGCGCGGCGCAATCTCCGACAGCCGCCGCGTCATGTCGTCCACCAGCCACGGAATGCCGCGAAAGATGCCGCCACCCAGCACCGTGGGAAACGCCTTGCCGCGCATCTCGAGGCGCGTGATCACCGACTCCGCCGCCGACGCCAGCTCCGCGCCCGCGCGCGCCAGGATTTCCGCGGCAATCGCGTCGTGCTGTTCCATCGCCTGCTGCACCACGCTGGTGATGCCGGCAATCGTGTGGCGGTGCACGTCGCGGTAGTAGATCTCGTGAATCAGCTCCTTTGGCGTCGAAAGATCCAGGTGCTCGAGGATCATCGACGTCAGCAGCGTCACGGGCCCGCGTCCGTCGAACTGCCGCACGACCGCGGTCAGCGCGGCGCGTCCAATCCAGAAGCCGCCGCCTTCGTCGCCGAGCAGGTAGCCCCACCCGCCGGCGCGCGCGGCGCGCCCCGACGCGTCGCGGCCGTACGCGATCGACCCCGTCCCCGCCACGACCACGACGCCTTCGTCGTCGCCGGCCCCCGCGACGAGCGCCACCAGCGCGTCGTTGACGACGATGACCTGGGCCTTGGAGCCGATGCGGCGCATGATGCTGTGCACCGCCGCGGTATCGGCCGGGCGATCGACGCCGGCCATGCCAAGGCAGATCGCGACCGGGCGGACGTCGCGATCGCCAATCGCGGCATCCATCACATGGTGCAGGACTTTTTCGACTTCCAGCTCGCCGGCCGCCTGCAGGTTGGCGCCGCCGCCGCGCGCTTCCCCGATGATCCGCCCCTCGCCATCGGCAAGCAGGCAGATGGTCTTGGTCCCGCCGGCGTCGATTCCGAGCACATGCATCCTTCGAAAATTGTAGTACAGTCTGCGCTTCTCCCCGATGGATGCTCACGACCTGGCCGCGCTGACACGCAGGCTCGCGCGAATGGCGCGCACTGTCATCGCCCCCCTTCTCTGCGGCGTCATGGCCGCGCTTGCCGCGCTCGTGCCGGCGCACGCCGCCGGCAGTAGCGACGAGGTCCGCGCGCTCTGGGTGCGCCGCGCGAGCCTCGAATCCGAGGACGCCATCCGCAAGATGGTCAGCTCGGCGGCCACCGCCGGCTTCAACACGCTCTTCGTCCAGGCCATCGACGACGCGGCCGCGGCCGGGCTGGCGTTCGATCCGATCGGTGAAACGGTCGTCCAGGCGCACGCGGCCGGGCTGCGGGTGCATGCGTGGGTGGACGTCTCGCGCGTCGCGTTGCCAGGAGAGCTTCCCTTCGCCCGCAACCACGTCGTCTACCAGCATCCCGAGTGGCTGATGGTGCCGCGCGCGATTGCGGCGGAGCTGATCGCCATCGACGTACACAGCCCCGACTATCTCGGCCGGCTCGCGCGCTGGACGCGCAACAACGCCGACCGCGTCGACGGCCTCTACATCTCGCCCGTGCAGCCCGAGGTGGCGTCGCACCTGGCCGATGTCGTGCGCGACCTCGCGCGCCGCTACGCGCTCGACGGCGTCTATCTCGACCACGTGCAGTTCCCCACCGCCGACTTCGACTTCGGTGCGAAGTCGATCGCCGCGTTTCGTGGCTTCATGCGGGTAGAGCTGCCGCTGGCGGAGCGCCAGCGCATCGACGCCATCGAAGAGATCGATCCATTCGCCTACCCGAACGAGCTGCCGGACCAGTGGCGGCTGTTCCGCCAGTCGCAGCTCACCGCGCTGATTGCGCGGCTCCGCACCACGGTGAAGGAAGCACGGCCGGCGGCGCTCGTCAGCGCAGCGGTCATGTCGGACGCCGCCGTTGCCGCGCGCGACAACCTGCAGGACTGGCGGACGTGGCTCGACAACGGCTTCCTCGATGCGTTGTGCCCGATGGCGTCGGGCTCCGATGCGGCGCAGATGGAAGCGCAGCTGGCGGAGGTGCACGCGCTGGCGGGCGGCAAGCCGGTGTGGGCGGGAATCGGCGCCAATCGCCTCTCGCAGCGCGAAACGCTCGACGACATCGGCGTCGCGCGGCGCGCGGGTGCCCAGGGGATCATCCTCTTTTCCTACGATGGGCTGATCAGCCCGCCGAAGGGGATCGACTATCTCTCCGCGATCGGTCGCGGCGCCTTCGCGGGATCTTGACCGGGCGCTCGGCCGGGATCCGGGATTCGGGATCCGGGATCCGATTCCCGGGTGCTCAACGGGTGCTCGGGGAGGCGATCGCCGAGCGCGCGTTTCCCTCAGCGGTCATCGAGGTCGGACGCGCCGGTCAGCTGCTGTGGCGGCAGGCCTTCGGCCGGCTGACGTTCGACCCCGCCGCGGCGCCGGCCGCCGACGACACGATCTTCGATCTCGCCTCGCTCACCAAGGTCATCTCGACGACCCCGCTCGTCATGCAGCAGCTCGAACGCGGCGTGCTGGCGCTCGACGATCCCGTGTCGGGTCACCTTGCGGCGTGGAACGGCGAGGACAGAGCGGATGTCACGCTGCGCGATCTCCTCGCTCATTGCTCGGGGCTGCCGGCGTGGCGTCCCTACTTCAAGCAGCTCGAAGGGCTCTCGACGTCCGGCGCGGCACGCCGCGCGGCCTACGAAGCCGCGATTTCCGCCGAGCCGCTCGAGTACGCGCCGCGCACCAGGTCCGTCTACAGCGACCTGGACTTCATCCTGCTCGGCTTCATTGTCGACGGCCGGCTTCCCCTTCCCGATCGGTTCGCGCTGATGCTCTCGCAGATGGGGATCGTCGAGGAGATCCAGTTCAACCCGCCGTCGCTGTGGCGCGGACGCATCGCCCCGACCGAAGAGGATCCGTGGCGCGGGCGGCTGCTCGTCGGCGAGGTGCACGACGAGAATGCGGCGGCGCTTGGCGGCGTCGCCGGGCACGCGGGCCTGTTCGGCACCGCGGCGGCCGTCGGGTCGTACGCGCGGCACCTGATGCAGATTCTCGACGACAGGAGCGGTGTCTTCCGGCGCACGACGCTCGAGGAATTCGTCGCGCGCCGGGACGGCGTTCCGGGCAGCTCGCGCGCGCTCGGATGGGACACCATGCTGCCGACCTCGTCCTGTGGAACGCTGATGTCCGGGCGCGCCTTCGGCCATACCGGCTTCACCGGCACGTCACTCTGGATCGATCCGGAGAACGACGTGTACGTGGTGCTGCTGACCAACCGCGTGCACCCGGACAGGACGAACGACG
>Ga0209438_1000201_pt1 | contig 16758 bp, 18 predicted proteins | sample GraSoi_2013_20cm_FD_185825 | JGI IMG/M metagenome (GOLD analysis project Ga0209438, IMG submission 185825) | Grasslands soil microbial communities from the Angelo Coastal Reserve, California, USA - Sample 9_17_2013_20cm (SPAdes) (version 2) | ecosystem: Environmental > Terrestrial > Soil >...
GAACGGCGCCCGCAGGCGCGCGGGGACGCGCAGGATCGCCGTGTCGTTCGCGGCGCGATAGGCCGAACGGCGGCGGGACCGTTCGCTGTCGCTCATCCGCTCCCAGTTGTCGCCGGGAGCATCGGCGGCCGCCTGCGCGAGCGCGAGGAACAGGTCGTCGCGCGCCGCGCAGAAGGTGACGGTGAAGCCATTCGCTTCGAGCGCGCGCACCGCCGACGGCTGGTTGAACGTCTGCAGGTGAAACGGGTTGAGCGTGTTGAACATCGACTTGCCGCGGTCGATGAATTCGCCCTCGAGCGGCTCGTTGTAGAGATACAGGGCGCCGCCGGGATTGAGCCGCTCGCGAACGGCCGCGAGGAACTCCCTGGGCCGGACTGAGTGCGTCAGCATGTGATTGCTGACAATCAGGTCGAAGCGTCCCTCGAACGGGATGCTGAAGGCGTCGAAGTCGATCGGGCACGCCGCCGGGAAGCCGTACACCTCCTCGATCAGGAAGCGCTGGTTCTCGAACAGCGTCATCACCGCGCAGTCGCCGCCGTAGAGGCGCTGCAGGATCGCGGAGATCGACCCGAGGCGCGACCGGATCTCGAGCACGCGGGGCGACCGCAGCGGCAGCAGCGACCCGAGAATCTCGGCGTGCATGCTGCTGGCGAGGCGATCGTTCATCAGGGACGGGAGGTAGTCCTTCCGGGTCAGGCCGCTGTGCGCGGAGACGAACACGCCGTTGGCCGCCATCCGCCGCAGCTGCGCTCGGTCCGCGTCCGACAAAGACGAGGAGCTGAGCGCGAACTTGCCGGGCCGCGGCGCGCCCGCCTCGGTGCGCCCCAGCGTCTCCTCGAAGCGCTCGAGCAGCCACCGGTACCGCTCGCCCGCGGGACGCCGCTCGGCGTACACGACGCCGCAGGCGTGGCAGAGCGAGTAGTTGTAGATGGGCGCGGCGGCGTCCGGCACGCGATCGAACAGGACGAACCGGTTGTAGCGGCTGACCTTCGTCGACTCCGCGCCGCCGCAGACGGGGCACTGTTCGAGCGTCAGGATTGGCCCGGCCGGACACGGCGTATCGTTCGACGCGTCGTAGGTGAGCACCTCGGCGTCATCGGAAACCGCGGCCGGCTTCGCCGGTTTTTCCGCGACCGCGGCGGTCGCTGGTCCGCCACGAAGCAGCGCGCGCACACCGGTCTTGACCCTGGAGAGCATGAAATCTGGAGGAGTGATTCTATCAGGGGCGTACGTGATCCCACGTAGCGTCCGGCTTCAGCCGGACGAGTACAAGAGGACGTTCGTGTACCGGCGCTCGGTTTTTCCGACATATGCGAGCGCGTCGCGTATCGAAGCCGTACGGCGAACGCGCGGGCCGGCGTCGCCGCGCAGATCGATGAAATGCGTGAAGTGCCGCTCGAGCTGTTCGTAGACCTCCTCCATCGATCGGCCCGAGCGCTCGAGCATCGCGGGGCTGAACTCGATCTGCCACGCGATGTGCCGCCGCGCGAGCACGCCGCCCGCACCCGCGAGCACGCGGGCATCCCACCCCTGCGTGTCCGACTTGATGAAGGCGACGTCGGCGAGGTCGATCCCCATCTGCGCCACCCAGCGGTCGAGCGTGACGCACGGGACGGAGACGCGCTCGTGCTCGCCGGCGTCCGACGCCCGCGTCACGAGATGATGCGTGCCGCTATGCAGCGTCCGCAGCGTCATCTCGCCGTTGGTATCGCCAATGGCGACGCGGTCCGGCAGCACCAGGCCGCGCACGCCGTTGTCGGCGATGTTGCGCACGAGGCACGCGTAGTTGCCGGGATCCGGTTCGATGGCGTAGATGCAGTTGAAGTCGCCGAGCAGCACGCGCGGGATGGAGGTGGTGCCGACATTGGCGCCGATGTCGATCATCACGCGTCCCACCGCGAGCTCCCGCGTCTCGAGAATCTCGCGAACCGGCAGACGCCGGCGACCGGCGAGACGGCCGGCGATTCCGCCCGATTCGCCCGGCTGGGCGGGCATCCACCACCTGAGACCGCTGATGACGACCTGCTCCGCCGCCGGCGGCATGGCCGCATCGGGATGCGCGAGCGCCTCCCGGTACGACGCGCTCCGCCCGGCGAATGCGCTCTCGCGCGCGATGCGTCCATCGTGATTGGCGGCGAGCATCGCCGCGTGGCGCAGCGGCAGCACGTGCTCGAGGACCGCTGCATCCGGCTGCGCCGCGCGCGATCGCTGCCGCCGCGTCTCGAGACGTCGGCGCAGCACCTGCCGCTGCCGTTCCGAGCGGTCGAGCCGCTGATGAAGCAGGTCGCGCTGACGGCGGCTCTGCTCGAGCTCGGCGCCGAGGCGCCGACCGCCAGGCAGGCGGGCGACTACATCCCGCAGGAACCGCGCAAGCCAGCTCATTTGAAGGCGATAATAGCCCCCGCGATGACCACCTCGCACGAAGGGCGCGTGGCCACCTTGTGGAACCTCATGTTCAAGGAGGACCGGGTGACCTGTGCCGTATATCACGGCACGCACGGGATGGAGCTGCGGGTCGAGTCGCAGTCCGGCGTCATCCTGTCCGAGCCGTTCGACATGCAGCCGAGGGTGCTGGCGAGAACGCGCGCGCTTCGCGAATCGTTGCTGCGCCGTGGATGGCGTGAAGGCTGACTATCGCCGCTCGGCGCGGTGTTCGTTCAGATGATTGTGGACCGCGAGGTAGACGCGGAACGCGGTCATCGTCCAGAGGCCGGCCGCCGCGATCTTGGTGTGCTTCGGTCCCACCGTGAAGTTCCACGCGCTGACGCCGGCGACATCGATGATGCCGCCGAGCGACACCATCCGCGCGGGGCTCGTCTGCAGCGGCTTCAGTAGCGGGTTCGTTTCCTGGACCTTGTAGAACTTCAGGGCGTGATAGGTGGTGATCCAGTCGGCGGTCGCCGCGGTGCCCGCCGCAATCGTCGGCCAGTACAGCCGGGCGCCTCCCTGTGGGGCCAGTGCGGGCTCCTGGGCGAACGCCGCCGATGGAACGACGATGGCGACGAGCAGGGCTGCCGCAAGGACTCGAAAACTGCAGGGCATGACGGCTGTATCGGCCGCAACGTGCTAATTCTTTAGGCGATGCCCACCGCCGTCCGCCTCGGCTCCGACGTTCTTCTCTGCTCCAACCGCCTGACGGCCGCCCGGGTCGGCGTCGTCTGCAACCACGCGTCGATCGACCGCGGTTTCCGGCACGTGATCGACCGCGTGGCGACGTGCGAGGGGGTGACGCTCGGCGCCATTTTCGGACCCCAGCACGGCTTCCGGTCCGACGTGCAGGACAACATGGTGGAGACGCCGCACGGCGACGACCCGCGCCGGCGCGTGCCGATCTACTCGCTCTACAGCGAGACGCGCGAGCCGAGCGCGGAGATGCTGCGCGGCCTCGACGCGCTCGTCATCGACCTGCAGGACATCGGCGCGCGCATCTACACCTACATCTACACGATGGCCCACTGCCTGCGGGCGGCGGCCCGCTACCGCGTGCAGGTGATCGTGTGCGACCGGCCGAATCCGATCGGCGGCGATGCGGTCGAGGGCGCGACGCTCCGGCCCGGATGGGAATCGTTCGTCGGCCAGTTTCCGATCCCGATGCGCCACGGCATGACCATCGGCGAGCTCGCGCTGCTGTTCAACGACGCGTTCGGCATCGGCGCCCGGATCGAGGTCGTGCGCATGGAGGGATGGACGCGCGACATGTACGCCGACGAGACGGGCCTGCCGTGGGTGATGCCGTCACCGAACATGCCGACGCTCGACACCGCCGTCGTCTATCCGGGCACGGTGCTGTTCGAAGGCACGATGCTGTCGGAGGGGCGCGGGACGACGCGGCCGTTCGAGCTGGTCGGCGCGCCGTGGATTGACGCGGAGCGTTTCGCGGCCGAGATGAACGGCGCCGGCCTCGCGGGCGCCTACTTCCGTCCCGCGGGCTTCGAGCCGACGTTCCAGAAGCACGCGAAGCAGCCGTGCGGCGGCTGCCAGATTCACGTGACCGACCGCCAGGCGTTCGAGCCGGTCATCACCGGCGTCGCGCTGATCGACCTGTTCCGTCGCTTCGACCCGGGCCGCTTCGCGTGGCGGCCGCCGCCGTACGAGTACGAGCACGACAAGATGCCGATCGACATCCTCGCCGGCTCGGACGTGCTGCGGCGGCAGATCGAGTCCGGCGTGCCCATTCGCGAGATCGCGGCGAGCTGGAAGGAAGACGAAGCCGCGTTCCGCCGGCTCCGCGAACCGTACCTGTTGTACTAGGCCCCCGCCCCCGACCGTGTCTTCGCGATGCCAGGCGCTTTCTTCTCCTGCGTGATGGGCGGCGTCAGGTGGTACTGCGTCAGGTGCGCCCTGAGCAGCTGGAACGCGCTGTCCGGCGTATCCGCGCGCGTCAGCAGGTCGACGTCCCGGTCCGCGATCGCGCCCCACTCCACGAGCGGCTTCATGTTGAGGATCGGGTCCCAGTACTCGCTGCCGTACAGCACGATCTGAATCTGCTTGGCGAGCTTCTCCGTCTGCATCAGCGTGAGGATCTCGAACATCTCGTCGAGCGTGCCGAACCCGCCGGGAAAGATCACCAGCGCCTTCGCGAGGTACGCGAACCAGAACTTGCGCATGAAGAAGTAGTGGAACTCGAAGTGGAGGCCCTCGGTGATGTACCGGTTCGGCCCCTGCTCGTGCGGCAGGCTGATGTTGAGGCCGATCGTCTTCCCGCCGGCGTCGGAGGCGCCACGGTTGGCCGCCTCCATGATTCCGGGACCGCCGCCCGAGGTGACGACGAAACGGTGATGCGTGGTGTCGAGGCCGAGCGACCACTCGGTGAGCATGTGCGCCAGCTCGCGCGCTTCCTCGTAGTAGCGCGACCATTCCACGGCGCGGCGGCCGCGCGCCAGGATCTCGTCCACGTCGCGGCTGGTGCCGACGCCGTGCACCTTCAGCAGCTCGTCGAGCGCGTGCTGCGCCGACTCGCGGCTGTGAATGCGCGCCGAGCCGAAGAACACCACGGTGTCCTGGATGTTCTGGAGCTTGAAGCGCCGCTGCGGCTCGAGGTATTCGGAGAGGAGGCGGATGGGGCGCGCGTCCTCGCTCTTCAGGAAGGAATGATCGAGGTAGGCCTTCGGCTGCGAACCCATCCCCCGATTATGGATGCTGGGCCACGTTGGTGTCACACTGTGGTGTGCTCGAGTTCATGACGGACCTCGTCATCGTCGCCCCGCCCACGAAGGTGCTCGACGCCTTCTTCGATCCGAAGGCGCTGGCGGCGTGGTGGCAGGCGAAACAGGCGGTCTGCGTGCCTCGTCCGCTGGGCAGCTATGCCGTCGAGTGGGAGCCGACCGAGTGGCGTGACGAGATTCTCGGCCGCCTCGGCGGCGCGCTCCACGCGACCGTGATGGAGTTCAAGCCCGGGCGCGAGTTCTTCCTCGCCGACACGTACTGGCTGCCGCCCGACGGCGATCCCATCGGACCGATGGCGCTCGAGGTCACCTGCAGCCGTCACACCTGGGGCACCCAGCTGCACGTGCGGCAATCGGGCTACGAGGAAGGCGTCCGGTGGCGCAGGTACTACGAGGTGATCGGACCCGGCTGGGACCGCGCCCTCGAATCACTGAAGAAGTTCGTGGAGCGTGGCCGGGTGGAATAGCCGGCTTACACCCGTTGCAGCTTCAGGAAGTTCGACGGACCCGCCGCCAGGTCCGGCGAGATGCTGACGATCACGATGGTCGACTGCGGCGTGACGAGCGAGCGCGAGACGAGCATCTCGCCGATCCTCGTGATCGTCTCTGCGACATCGCCGCCAAGATCGCAGACGAGCGGGACGACACCCCACGCGAGCGCGAGCTGGCGCGCGATCGCGGCGCTTCCAGTGGCCGCGTAGATCGGCGCACGCGGCCGCAGCGCCGACAGCACGCGCGCGGTCTTGCCGGCGCGGGTCACCGCGACGATGGCGGCTGCGTTGCTGTGTCCCGCCAGCGTCACGGCCGCTTCGCAGAGGGCGAGGCCGGGCCCCGACAACAGCTGCGTACCGGCGGGCGTGATCGATGCGGCCGGCGGCATCTGCTCGGCGTCGCGGATGATCAGCTCCAGCGTCTGCACCGCCCTCACCGGATACCTGCCTGCCGCCGTCTCGCCCGCCAGCATGATGGCGTCCACGCCGTCGTCCACCGCGTTGGCGGCGTCGCTCACCTCCGCGCGAGTCGGGCGCGGCTCGCTGCGCATGGATTCAAGCACCTGCGTCGCGACGATGACGGGGATGCCGCGGGCGCGCGCCTTCCGCGTGATCTCCTTCTGGATGCGCGGTACCCGCTCGAGCGGCAGCTCGAGGCCGAGATCGCCGCGCGCGACCATCACGGCATCGCACGCCTCCAGGATGTCGTCGATGCGCTCGACCGCCTCCGGCCGTTCGAGCTTGGCGACGAGCGGCGTCCGCGGGGTGCCCGCCTTCACGAGCGCGGCGCGCGCCTGCCGCAGGTCCTCGGCGGTCTGCACGAAGCTGAGTGCGACGTAATCGACGCCCATCCGCGCGCCGAAGGTGAGGTCGTCGACGTCCTTGGGTGTCAGCGCATTCGCCGGCAGCACGACGCCAGGCACGTTGATCCCCTTGTGTTCCCCGAGTACGCCGCCGTCGACCACCGTCGTCCGCAGCTCGTTGCCGGATACGCTCTCGACGCGCAGCTGGATGTGCCCGTCATCGAGCAGCAGCGCGTTGCCGGCGGACACGGCCTTCGTGAGATCGAAGGTCGTCGAGATGCTGCCGCGATCGCCGGCAGCATCGCCAATCACCACGCGCAGCGGCTCGCCGGCCTTCAGCTCGATCGGCTGATGGTTCGTCAACTCGCCGGTGCGGATCTTCGGACCACTGAGGTCCTGCAGGATGGCGACATGGCGCCCGGCGTGTTCGGCCGCGTGACGGATGCGTCCGATCGCCGTGCCGTGCGTGTCGTGCGTGCCGTGCGAGAAGTTGAGGCGGAAGACGTCGGTGCCGGCGCCAATCAATGCGCGAATGAGGTCATCGCTGTCGCTGGCCGGACCGACGGTCGCGATGATCTTGGTGTGTCTCACGCGCCAATCAGGGTACGCTGTACGGGCATGACGGTGAAAGCGTGGCTCGAAATGGCGACGCACGATGCGGAGCGGCGGGGCCTTCCCGAGCTCAAGCCGCTGCTCGAGGCGCTCGCGAAGGCGACGTCGGCGCTGAGGACGGCGGAGTGGAACGCCGACGCGACCGGTGACGTTGCGCTGGGTCCGGATCCCGGATCCCGCCCTTCGACAAGCTCAGGGCGCCCCGAGGCTCTCGAGGGGCGGATCCCGGATCCCGGCCGTGGCCGCTGACCCGCACACCATTGCCGACCTGTCGCGCGCACTCCAGGCGCGCGAGACGACGGCGGAAGCGGTCGTCGAGCGATGCCTCCAGCGCATCGCGGAGCGCAACGCGACACTCAACGCGTTCATCACGGTGTTCGGGAGCGAGGCTCGCCAGCAGGCGCGCGAGGCCGACCGCGAGATGGCCGCCGGGCGGCGCCTCGGTCCGCTGCACGGTGTCCCGATATCCCTGAAGGACCTGTTCGACGTGCGCGGCACGGCGACCACCGCCGCCTCGCGCGTGCGCGAGCACCACGTGGCCGACGCCGACGCGCCGTCGGTCGCCGCGCTGCGGGAGGCCGGCGCGATCATCGTCGGCAAGACGAACCTCCACGAGTTCGCCTTCGGCACCACGAACGAGGATTCGGCGTTCGGGCCCGCGCGGCATCCTCACGACCTGAATCGATCGCCGGGCGGGTCGTCGGGCGGCTCCGCGGCGTCGGTCGCCGACGGGATGTGTTTCGCGTCGATGGGCACCGACACGGGCGGGTCGATTCGGATTCCCTCGGCGGTCTGCGGGCTCGTCGGCCTGAAGCCGGCGTTCGGCGAGCTCTCGACGGAAGGCGTCGTACCGCTCAGCGGCACGCTCGACCACATCGGACCGATCTGCCGGTCCGTCGAAGACGCGGCGATCCTCTACGACGTGCTGCGCGGCGGCGGCGCGCGTCCCGCCGGCAAGCCGATCGACCTTCGCGCGCTGCGCCTGGGCGTCGCCCGCAGCTACTTCATGGCGCTGCTCGATCCCCAGGTCGCGGCCGCGTTCGACGCGGCGTGCGAACGGCTCCGCGACGCCGGCGCCACGCTGGAGGAGGTGTCGATTCCGCATGCCGGAGACGTCGCCGCCATCTACCTCCACATCGTGCTGACGGAGGCGGCCGCCTATCACGCGAAGACGCTCGAACGGCGGCCCGAGGATTACACGCCGAACGTTCGCATCCGGCTGGAGATGGGACGCTACGTTCTCGGCGAGGACTACGCGAGAGCGATGCTGGGACGCGAGTTGATTCGGCGCGAAGTGGATGCCGCGCTGGAAGACCGCGACGCCCTGCTGCTTCCGGCGCTCGCGATTCCCGCGCCGAAGATTGGCGCGGCGACGGTCAGGATCGGCGCGGTCGAGGAACCGGTCCGCAACGTGATGCTGCGCTGCACGCAGGTGTTCAACGTCTCAGGCCATCCGGCGTTGTCGCTTCCGTGCGGCAGTACCACGGATGGCCTTCCGGTCGGCGCGCAGCTCGTGGGCGCGTCTGACGACACACCGGGACTGCTGCGGGTCGCCAGGGCCGTCGAGTCCATCGTGGCCGCGCACGCGGCCGCGCACGCCGGCTATCTCGGGCCGGGCAGCTCCCGTTGAGGCTTCGGACCGTCGGGCACATCCGGCACCGGGATGTCCGGCGGCGGCACCACGGGAATGTCCGGCGGCGGCGCGTCGATGAGGTCTGGTACCCCTTCCCGGCGCGGCGTCGAGTCGGGCGGCTGCGGATGTTCGAACATGACCTTCGCTGCTGCAACGGACTTGCCGGCGCCATCTCGACGGTTCCCGGGCGAGCGCATCGAGTCCAATGCTGAGCCATTTCTTTCACCGCTGGGAGCAGCGGCTCGCCTCGGCCACCAGGGATCGCGTCGTCCGGCCGTTCGAATGGGGGAACGGGTGGGTCGATCTGGCGGGTCCAGAAGGACCCGCCCTACACGAGCCAGAAGGACCCGCCCTACACGAGCGAGAAGGACCCGCCCTACACGGGCCAGAACGACCCGCCCTCCACAATTGGATCGACGGCGTCATGCGCGACACGAGCGTGTTTTTCGCGACGCCGCCCACGGCCGACTACGACTTCGATGCGGCCCGCGGCGAGCTTCGCTTTCCGAGCGCGCTGACGACGCCGCACCCCGAGAACAACACGGTCCTCGCCCGCTGGTTCCCCGCCTCCGCGTCGCTTCAGCCGAGGAACGCTCCGGCAGTGGTCGTGCTTCCTCAATGGAACTCCGACGCCGATGGCCACATCGGGCTCTCGCGTCTGCTCGCGCGGTTCGGCGTGTCGGCGCTGCGCCTGTCGCTTCCCTACCACGACGCGCGGATGCCGCCGGAGCTGACGCGTGCCGACTACATCGTCAGCGCGAACATCGCGAGGACGGTGCAGGTCTGCCGGCAGGCGGTCATGGACGCGCGCCGCGCGGTGGCGTGGCTGGCGCTGCAGGGCTACGAGCGCATCGGCATTCTCGGCACGAGCCTCGGCTCGTGTCTCGCGCTGCTCACGGCGGCGCACGAGCCGCGCATCCGCGCGCAGGCGCTCAATCACGTGTCGCCCTGGTTCGCCGACGTCGTGTGGCGCGGGCTCTCGACACGTCACGTGCGCGAGTCGCTCGACGCCAACGTCACGCTCGACGAGCTGCGCGAGCTGTGGCGGCCGATCAACCCCTGGTCGTACCTCGATCGCGTCCGCGACACGCGCACGCTGCTCGTCTACGCGCGGTACGACCTGACGTTTCCGGTGGACCTCTCGCGCCTGCTGGTGGACGAGTTCGCGAAACGGAAGCTGCCGCACGAGGTCGCGGTGCTGCCGTGCGGCCATTACAGCAGCGGCGTCGCGCCCTTCAGCTACATGGATGCGTATGTCCTGATTCGATTTCTGCGGGGTAACTTGTAGGCGGGTCTGAAGACCCGCCCACCCACCACCCACTACCCAGTCGGCGGCAGGACGTGCAGCTCGCCGAGGCCGAGCGCGTCGAGCGACTCCTCGGTCGCCTTGCGATCGCCGACGACGAGCGCGATGGCGCGGGAGGGGTCGAGATAGGTCCGCGCGACGCGCGTCACCTCGCCGACGGTCACGGCGTTGACCTTCGGGACGAATTCCGCGAAATACGAATCCGGCAGGTCGAACAGCGCCAGCTGCGACACCGACCGCGCCACCTGCTGCGTGGTCTCGAAGTTCCTCGGATACCCGCGCGTCAGCGACGCCTGCGCCAGCGACATCTCCTGCGGCGTCGCCGGGCGGTCGCCGCGCAGCGCGGAGATCTCCTGCAGCGTATCGGCGATCGATTCGGCGGTCGCCGCGGTGTGGACGCTCGTCTGCACCGAGAACGGGCCGAGCCCCCGGCGCCAGTCGAACCCGGTGCGCACGCCGTAGGTGAACGCCTTCTCTTCGCGCAGCTTCAGGTTGATCCGGCTGATGAACTGTCCGCCGAGAATCGCGTTCATGACGAGCAGTGGCGCGTAGTCGGGCGTGTCGCGGCGCGCCGAGAGGTGGCCGATGCGGAGCTCGGACTGCGCCGCGCCCTCGCGCGGGACCAGCGCCAGCCGTCCCCCCGAGGCCGCCGACGGCGCGACATCGGCGGCCGCCGGTGGCGCGTCGCTCGTGCTGTCCTCGCCGTTCCACCGTTCGAACGCGTCGCCGGCGATGGCGAGCAGGTCGGCGTGCGGCAGCGCGCCCACCATCACCAGCGTCGCGCGGCGCGGCACGAACGTCGCCTTGTGAAACCGAACCACCTCGTCGAGCGTGAGCTCCCGCAGCGACGCGTCGCTGCCGATGGCGAGATGTCCGTAGGGATGCGACGCGTAGAGCAGCCGGAGAAACGCGCGCTCCGCCACCGCCGGTGGAAGGTCCTTGAGCTGCCGCAGCCGATCGAGACGCAGCTGCCGGATGCGCTCGAAGTCCGACGCGCGCATCGACGGCACGGTGAGCATGTCCGACAGCAGCGCCGCGCCGCGCCCCGCGAACCGCGTGAGCGTCGTCAGCGTGAACATCGTGATGTCGGCGCCGACCTCCACGTCGTACTCCGCGCCGAGTCGCGCGAGCGCGTCGGACACGTCGATGGCCGAAAGCGAGCCGGTCCCTTCGTCCACCATGTCCGCGGTCATCGACGCGAGCCCTTCGCGGCCCGGCGGATCCGCGCCGAGGCCGCCGTCGAGCTGCATGGCGGCCGTGACGACCGGCACGCCCGGGTGCTCGACCGTCCGCACCTTCAGCCCGTTGCGGAGCGTGTGGCGCGCGATCTGCGGGAAATGGAACTGCGGATCCGGACCGGGCGAAGGCGGGCGCGAGCGGTCGACGGCCATCAGGAGACGGTGACCGGCTCGGAGCCCGGCAGCGCGAGCGCCGCCTGGCCGCGCGGGACGATGCTGAGAAGGACGCGCCGGTCGAACGCGAGATACGTCCGGGCGGCGTCGCGAACCGATTCGCGCGTCGCGGAGCGGTAGCGTTCGAGGTCGCCGGCGAAGAAATCGGGATTGCCCCTGAGGACGTTGTACGCGTTCAGCTGGTCGGACTTGCCACCGAAACCGCCGACCGTCTGCAGCCGGTACATGAAGTGCGCCTCGGCCTGCGCCAGCCCCCGCTCCATCTCCTCGTCGACCGGACCCTCGTCCGCGAGATGCTGGATGCGTTCGTCGACGAGCGCCGTGATGTCCGTCAGCGACTGGCCGGGCGCCGCGGTCGCCGCCAGCAGGAAGAAGCTGCTGAGCTCACGCGAATGCTGGTACGCGGAGACGTCCACCGCGATGCGCTTGTCGTAGACGAGCGTGCGATAGAGACGCGAGGTCTTGCCGTTGGCCAGCAGGTCGGCGAACAGATCGGCTTCCGCGTCGCCGTCGGCGAACATCGCCGGCGAATGCCACGCCATGTAGACGCGCGGCAGCTCGACACGGTCCTCGAGGACGATGCGCACTTCGCGCGGCACCGACGCGTCGGCTTCGACGGGCCGCGGCTTGTCGCCGGACGGAATCTCGCCGAAGTACTTGTCCGCGAGCGCGAACGCCTCGCCGGCGTCGATGTCCCCCGCCAGCGCCAGCGACGCGTTCGCCGGGTGATAGTAGGTGCGGAAGAACGCGCGCACGTCCTCGAACTCCATCGCGCGCAGGTCGTCCACCGCGCCGATCGTCAGCCAGTGGTACGGGTGGTGCGGCGGAAACAGCGCCTCGCTCAAGGCCATCAGCGCCATGCCGTACGGGCGGTTCTCGTAGTTCTGCCGCCGCTCGTTGAGCACGACGTCGCGCTGCGTCTCGAACCGCTCGCGCGTCAGCGCCGGCAGCAGGTAGCCCATGCGGTCCGATTCCATCCAGAGGGCGAGCTCCAGCGCGGAGGTCGGCACCACTTCCCAGTAATTGGTCCGGTCGGCGTTCGTGGATCCGTTGAGCAGCGCGCCCGCCTCCTGCAGCGGCTTGAAGAAGCTGCCGTTGTGGTGCTCGGAGCCCTCGAACATCAGGTGCTCGAACAGGTGCGCGAAACCCGTGCGGCCCGTGCGCTCGTTCTTCGACCCGACGTGGTACCAGAGATTGACGGCGACGATGGGCACTCGCCGGTCCTCGTGGACGACGACGTCGAGGCCGTTCGCGAGGGTGCGTTTGGCGTGCGGCAGCTCGATAGCGGTTGACACCGGCGTTCAGCGAACGGGAATCAGCGGAATCTTGCCCTTGTTGGCTTCGGCGGCCTTGTGCGCGAGGATCGACACCTGCGCCGCGGCGCGTTCCGCGACCTGCATGATCGCGCGACCCGCGGCCGACCCGGGCTCGCTCAACACGATCGGCACGCCCGTATCGCTTCCCTCGCGAATCGGCTGATAGACGGGCAGCCGGCCGAGGAACGGCACCTGGAGCTGCTCGGCGAGCGCTTCGCCGCCGCCGTGCCCGAAGATGTCCGCCTCGTGATGGCAGTTCGGGCACGCGTAGTAGCTCATGTTCTCCACGAGCCCCATCGGCGTGATGTTCAGCTTCTGATACATGCGGATGGCGCGCAGGGTGTCGGCGAGCGACACCTTCTGCGGCGTCGTCACGACGATCGATCCGACCACGGGCACGGTCTGGCTCAGGCTGAGCGCGACGTCACCGGTGCCCGGCGGCATGTCGACGATCAGGTAGTCGAGATCTTTCCACGCCACCTCGCGGAAGAACTGCTGGATGGCGCCGTGCAGCATCGGCCCGCGCCAGATGACCGGCGCATCGTCCGAGGTGAGGAAGCCCATCGACACGACCTGCAGACCGTGCTTCTCGGCCGGAACGATCTGCTTGCCGTCGGTCGTCAGCTGCGTCGCGGACAGCCCGAGCATGATGGGAACGTTCGGGCCGTAGATGTCGCCGTCGAGAATGCCGACGCGCCCGCCGCAGCGCGCGAGCGCCAGCGCCAGGTTCACGGCGACCGTCGTCTTGCCGACGCCGCCCTTGCCCGCGCCGACCGCGATGATGTTCTTCACGCCCGGCAGCGGAGGCCGGCCCATCTCGGGCGCGGATACCGAGCGGACGTTGGCGGTCATGCGAACGTCGACGGCCGTGACGCCCGGCAACGCGCGGACGGCGGCGGTCGCCTGCTCGCGCAGCTGGTCCTTTACCGGGCAGGCGGGCGTCGTCAGCTCGATCGCGAAGGAGACGTGGCCGTCCTTGATCGACAGGTCCTTGATGAAGCCGAGCGAGACGATGTCCCGGCGCAGGTCGGGATCGTTGACGACGCGCAGCGCGTCGAGCACGGCGTCGCGGTCGGGGGATACGGCCATCTGTTTATTTTAGTTGAGGCCGCCTTGGACGACGGCAACCGGTTCAAAGAGTCGGCGCCCTTCGTTGGTCAACAGAATCCAGAGCGCATACGCGCCGAGCGCGGTGCCGAAGGGAAGGACGAGCAGGTTGACCACGGCGAGGCCGAGCGTCAGCACGCGGCCGACCGGCTGCCGCCGCCGGAGGAGCACGCTGGCGCCGACGTGCGCTCCACCCCACACCAGCGCGACCGCACCCATCACCGCGAACGCGGTCGCCGTTACCCCCGCGGCAAAGCCCACGGCTGAGCCGTCAGGGCCGAAGAGGATCGCGAGCGCGCCCGCCGACAGCAGCAGCAGCGAGACGCCGACAAGCATGGCCAGCGCGCCCCAGAGCGTACAGAGGATGGCGAGGATGTCTACGTGCCGCTCCACGGGTACACCGCCACTAACCGCGTACGGGCGGGCTGACGAGCACGCGGAGCTCGATGCGCGTGGAGAGGTCGTGTCTCGGTGAAATGGAGAAATGGAAGCAGGCGCCGTCCTCGACGCCCGCGGGCACGCTGATGTGGACCTGGTGGTGGAGCAGCTCGATGCCGCTGCCGGCGCAGCAGCCGCACGGCTGGGCCCAGGTCTCGCCGCGGCCGCCACACGCGCGGCACGTGCAGCGCACGGGCACGTCGAGCGGCACCGTCGCGCCGTGCAACGCCTCGCGCGTCGAAATCTCGAGCGCGGCCGTCAGCGTCTTCGCGTGCTCCTCGGCGACGAACGCGCTGCGCATCCGTTCGACGGCAGGCGCCACCGACGGGAAGTCGACGACGACCTCGTCGGCGAACCACCGCCGATCGTGGCGAATCTCATCGTTGCCACGCACCGCGATCGCAGGTCCGCCGAAGCCGCCGAAGGCGTGCCTCTCCATGAACTGCTGTTACGATAGGGATCGTCCAGGGAGAAGTCAATGGTCGCGAAGGAATGCCCGATGTGCGGCGAGCCCATGAAGCTGCGAGAACGCGAAGTGACCGATCGCGTTCCCGGCTCGACACAGACCAGAACTGCGAAGTTCCGTGAATGGGTCTGTCCTGAATGCGACTACTTCGAGGAAGCCGATGAACAGGCGGGCTGAGAAAACGTGAAGGCGGCGCGCCGGTCAGCGCGCGCCGAGCGTCAGCAACAGCTCTTTACGCAGGACTTCGTCGATCTCGTCGATGTTGAGCGCGGTCTCGCACTCATCGCACAGTACTTCCAGAACCGCGGGACGTCCTTCCTCGGACACTTCCACCCGCGAATCGTCGAAGTGGACCACGTGCATCTGCAGCGTCTTGACCAGGAAGTTCTGGTCGTTCCCGCAGCTCGGACACGTCAGCGCCACACGGGTCTCCTCATTAATCGCCAATACGAACGCTCCTGTAACTGATTGTAGGAGATGGGATCTGCAGGCGCAACGCAGAAAGTGCACGATTCTACCCTAGTCGAGCTGGAATTCGCGGTTCTTCCCACTAAATCGCGGCGAAATCGTCGAACGCAGGGATCACGCGGGCGTCGATCCAGGCCCCGGGAAACGCCTGCCGCATGGCCTGCAGATAAAGGTCGACCTGCGCCTGGTGCCCGGGGCGCTCGCGCCCGGTCCTGAATTCGAGGAGCGTCAACCTGCCAGGCGCGGTCTCGACCAGGCAATCCACGGTTCCGCGCAGGACTCGCCCCTCGACGGTCGTCGTGAACGGCACGTCGTGCAGCCGGCGGCCCGCCGAATAGAGCTCCCGGACCTCCTCGCTGGCGCGGATCGACGCATACGAAGCGGCCGCGGCGTCGAGCAGCGCCTCGAGGCCGTCGAGATCGTCGATTTCGTCGGGACGCACGAGCCGCGAGGCGAGAGCGCGCACGGCGTCGATGGGAAGTGCGCTGAAACCGACCCGTTGGAGCAGGCGATGGACGAGCGTGCCGGCAGACCGACTGGAACGCGGTGGTTCGAGGTTCGGTGGTTCGAGGTTCGCTGGTGCGAGGTTCGCCGGTTCGAGGTTCGGTGGTTCGAGGTTCGCCGGTTCGAGGTTCGCCGGTTCGAGGTTCGCCGGTTCGCAACGACGAAGGCGATGGATGGCGCCCGACGAAGCTCGCCACTCGGCATTTCCGTTCACGCCCGCGAAGGCGTCGATCAGCGTTGGCGGCAGGACCTCCGCCAGGCTGCCGCGTCCCGGCTGCAGCCGTCCTTCCTTCAGCACGCTCCCGAGGTACAGCCGATCGCGCGCACGCGTCAGCGCGACGTAGAGGAGGCGCTTGGTCTCCTCCTTCTCCTTCGCGGCGCCGTCTTCGTCGGCGTCGGACCGGAAATCGCCGACCGCGACCGAGACGTCCTCGCCGCCCGCGGCCGCGACCACGCGAATCGGATCGCGGAAGTTACCGGTGCCGCGGGCCAGGTTGACGAGAAAGACGACGGGGAACTCGAGCCCCTTCGACGCGTGGACAGTCATCAGGTTCACGGCGTCGAGCGCGTCGATCACCGCGTTCGATTCATCGCCCACGGCCAGGCGATCGAGGTGCGCGGCAATGCGCCCGAGCGTCGCGTAGCCGCGGTTCTGGATGCGGCGGATGAGCGCGCGGATCTTCTTCAGGTTCTCGCGCGCCTGCGGAAACCGGGGGCCGCGCATCTCGACGAAGTACGCCGACTCCGCGAGCACGAAGTCGAGCAGTTCGGCGGGCGGCATCCGATCGACGCGCGCGCGCCACCCGGCCGAGACCTCGCGCGCGTGCGCGAGCGTCGACGCGTCTGCGGGATCCAGGCCGGGAGCCGGGATCCGGCCTGCCCCGAGCGGAGTCGAGGGGGATTCGCCCCTCGAGAGCCTCGGGGCGCCCTGAGCCTGTCCAACGGCGGGATCCGGTCCAGCAAGCGTCGCCGCGATGTCCGGCGCCAGCAGCCGCAGCGCCTCGTCCGACACACGGAAGAAGCGGGATCGCAGCAGC
>Ga0209438_1000206_pt1 | contig 16596 bp, 12 predicted proteins | sample GraSoi_2013_20cm_FD_185825 | JGI IMG/M metagenome (GOLD analysis project Ga0209438, IMG submission 185825) | Grasslands soil microbial communities from the Angelo Coastal Reserve, California, USA - Sample 9_17_2013_20cm (SPAdes) (version 2) | ecosystem: Environmental > Terrestrial > Soil >...
CGCCCGGATGCAATCCGCGGCGACTCGCGCGAATCGGTCGAGCGTGGCTGGTTGGGTGGATCATCGCGGCCGGTTAGCCGACCCTGCGGGTGACAGCCAGCCGGCCAAATCCGGCGCGGCGCGAGCCCAAAGTAAAAGCGCCCGCCGAAAGGCGAGCGCTTTCTAACTCATTGAATCTTCGGCCCGAAAGGGCAGACCGCAGCAGTGGTTAGCCGCCGCCACCGCCGCCGCACCAGCCACCGCCAAGGAGCCAAGTCCACAGACCCCGGGTCGCTTTGGTCTTCTTCATTTCAAGTCCCCTGTAATCAAACATTGATTCGGCAGATGCAGAGGATATTAACCTTAATCGATATGGTTAGCAAACGATTAACCATCTCGGCATGAACGCGCCTGAATCGGACCGATCCAGATCAAGGGTTTCTTTGAAGACCTGACGCGCCACCTGGTGCGGTTGTCGCTGCGATTGCAGCTTAGCCGCCGCCGCCGCCGCCAGCCCAGCCGCCGCCAAGGAGCCATTCCCACAGACCGCGAGTTTCTTTGATTTTCTTCATCGTTCGTCCCCACCAATCGAAAGCCCGGTTCGGCTGACAGGAAGGACGTTAACCCTAACAAATATGGTTAGCAAACAATTAACCATTCACCCTGAAGATGTTTCTCGATGAATTTGTTTCATTATGAAACAACAGGCATGCGAGGGGACAGTCCTGAGCGCTTGCTCAGGCCTCCAACACGGTCCGGAATTGGCTGAGCTGCCGCCCTAGGCGGCGCTACGCTTGCGATCGGCGCTGATGCGCTTGGCCAGGCTTTCGAGGCTCATCGGGCGCCCGATGGCGAAGCCCTGGGCGATATCGCATTCCATTTCGACCAACAGGTCGAGGATCTCGCGCTGCTCGACACCTTCGGCCACGACCTTGCGGCCAAGCGAGTGGGCGAGGCCGATCGTCGACTGAACCATCAAGCGGTCGGAGCGGTTGTCGACCATGGCTTTGACGAAACTCTGGTCGATCTTGATCTCGCTGGCCGGGATCTTTTTGAGATACTCGAGGGTCGACAGCCCGGTGCCATAGTCGTCGATTGAAATCCGCACCCCGAGCTCGCGCAGGCGGGTGATCATTTCGAGGCTCTCGCCGCTGTCGGCAAGCGCGGCGGTCTCGGTCAGCTCTAGCGTCAGGTGAGCGGGATCAAGTCCGTGACGCGCCAGAAGCGCGGCGACCCGCAAGGTGAAGCCCTTGTCGCTCAGCAGTCGCGCGGACAGGTTTACCGCGATCTCGAAATCGCGGCCTTGCTTGTTGAGACCAGCCGCGGCGGCGATGGATTTTTCGAGCACGAAGTCGGTGAGCTTGCCGATGCGGTCATGCGCTTCCGCCGCAGCGACGAATTCAGATGCCGCGATCGGGCCCTTTTCCGGATGGGTCCAGCGCGCCAGTGCTTCGGCGCCAATGATCCGCTGGGTCGCGATGTCGAGCTTGGGCTGGTAAGCGACCCACACCTCGCCGCGGTCGATCGCGCTGTCGAGTTCGCTGAGGATCGATAGCTTCCACGATGCCTGCTGCAGGCTCTCGGGATCGTGGAACTTCCACTTGAGTCCATCGTGCGCGGCTTCTTCGGCGGCGACCAAGGCGCTGGCGAGGCGGTTGGGCAGCGAGCGGCTGCTCCCGACCTCGACTCCGAATGCGACCGACAAGTCCATTGACAAGCCCGCCACGCGCGCGGGGTTGCGGAACAGCGAATAGAGCGCGTCGAGGTGGTTGCCGAACGGTGCGCGCGAATCCTCGAACCAGGCGAAGATGCCGCCGTCGCCCTGGTACAGGGTCCGATTGGACATGCCCACGCCAAGCCGCGACACAATCTGATCGATCAGTTGGCGCTCGCTGTTCGGCGGTAGCGTCGCGACGATTTCCTCGTAATTGAGGATCCGGGCCGCGATCAGCGCCTGCTTCTTCCCGTCGCGATTCGCGCGGAGCGCACTGAGATTGGGCAGGTTCGAGACCGGGTTGACCAAACCACGCACGCGATAGCGGCGCCAGCCGAGCGCTGTGGAAATCACGATCATCACGAACAGCGCGGCCGTCACGTCGAGGTAGATGTGATAGCTCTCGGGCAACGCAGGTCCGAACAAGCAGACGATCGCCGCGGTCCCGAGGATCGCGCCCTGCTGCCGGCCATCGCGCCGGGTCAGCGCGGCCGCGCTTGCCCCAAGCGCCAACAGGAACAAGGGAATCCAGCCGAGATTGAACGGGCGACTGCCCTTCAGCGTTTCGGCCCCGATGATGTGGATGTAGGCGCCACCCATGCGGCCGGTGCCCGGGACGAAGAATTGGTCGCCGAGCTCCTCGGCCGTCCATCCGATCACCACGTCCTTGCCGGCGAGCAGCTTGCGATCGACGGTGTTGTCAAGGACGTCGGCCGCCGAAACGGTTGGAATCGATTTGGGATCGAGCGAAAAGTCCGGCACGAAGGTCGTGCCCGGCGGGCCCTGACGTCCGGACATCAGCGCCGAATATGACGGAACCACCTTGCCGTTCGCCCTTGCCGCATAAGGAATATCCGTCACCGCCTGCTGAAAATTGTAGTGCCAGCTGATCGTGCCGAGGCCCTGGGCGGCATCGGCGAGGTCGGGCAACGGCGTGGTTTCCGACTTGGTCCAGCCGTTCGGCCCGGACAAGGTTCGCGTCGGGAGGATCGTCCGGCCCGACCGCTTCAGCGCGTGGGCGAACGCCGCATCCTCGGCCGGATCGGTGGTCCCGACGAAGGTGATGTCGAAGAAAATGCGTTTCGCGCCGGCGGCGGTCAGGCGGTCCGCAAGCTGTGCGTGATAGCGCCGCGGCCACGGCCAGCGCCCGACTTTTCGCAGCGCCTGGTTATCGATTTGGACGAGCACGATGTCGCCGCTCGCTTTGTGCCAGTGGAAGGTGTTGCGGATCGTGCGCAGCGGACCTTCGACGATCTCGCCCGCGCCGATCAGCCCGAAAATGATTCCGGCAACCGCCGTCCACAGCAGCAGCTTCCACGGCGGCGCTTCGGATTTCATTTTCGAGCGCTTCGACACGTGCGCGCTGATCCTTCCCAATTGCCGCCTCCGCATGCGCGCGAAAAGGTTATTAATTCGCTAACCGCATTTAGAATTAACGGCCCGGCGCCACTCGACAGCGCGAAGGGGAGCCGCCAGAAAGCCGGGGCCAGTCTGCCGCCGGAGGACCCATGGATTTCATCTCCATATTGTCGATCTTCGTCCTCGCCTGCTTCGTTGGTTACTACGTCGTGTGGTCGGTGACGCCGGCGCTGCACACGCCATTGATGAGCGTCACCAACGCGATTTCCTCGGTGATCGTGGTCGGCGCGTTGATCGCCGCGGCCGCCGCCGGAAGTGCCTCGTCGAAGTGGCTTGGTCTGGTCGCCGTCGCACTGGCGAGCGTGAACATCTTCGGCGGCTTCGCGGTCACCGCGCGCATGCTCGCGATGTATAAGAAGAAGGAGCGCAGCAAGTGAGCCGCTCCCAACCCGTCACCCTGAACTTGGTTCAGTGTCCATTTCTTCACCCACACCGCGCGTCACCCCACTGGATGCTGAAACAAGTTCAGCATGACGGGAGTGGCTGCGATGCATGAGGCGGCGGCGACGCCCGCCTGGGTGCTTCTCGCTTACCTCGTCGCCGGCGTCTGCTTCATCCTCGCGCTGAGGGGGCTTTCGAACCCGGAGAGCAGCCGCCGCGGCAATTACATCGGCATGGTTGGCATGGCGATTGCGGTGGCGACTACACTTTGGGTGCATCGTCCACATGCCATGTTGGCGATGATGCGGGTTGGCGGTCCAACCCAAAGCCTTCAACTCGACATTCTGACGCTAATCGAAATTGGTGCTGCGATTTTGATCGGGGGTGGCGTCGGTCTCGTCACAGCCCGCAGGATCCAAATGACGGCAATGCCGCAGCTCGTCGCAGCGTTTCACAGCCTTGTCGGCATGGCTGCGGTGCTCGTCGGCGTTGCGGCATATCTAAATCCGGTAGCGTTCGGCATCACACAACTCGGAGACGGCTCCGGCTGGTCAATAGTCGCGCCCGGTTTCGTCCCGATCATCAACCCCGTCAGCCGCATCGAGATGGGCCTGGGCGTCGCGATTGGTGCGATCACCTTCTCCGGCTCGGTGATCGCCTTCCTCAAATTGAACGGCAACATGTCGGGCAAGCCGATCCTGCTGCCGCTGCGGCACGTGATCAACCTAGCCATTCTCGCCGGAATTCTTGGATTGATTGCCTACTTCACCCAGGACCAGCATCCGTGGGTGTTCTTCACCGTCGTGGGGCTGAGCTTCGCCATTGGCTTCCTGTTGATCATCCCGATCGGCGGCGCCGACATGCCGGTCGTGATCTCGATGCTCAACAGCTATTCGGGCTGGGCGGCGGCGGCGATGGGCTTCACGCTCCACAACAGCGCGATGATCATCACCGGGGCGCTGGTCGGGAGCTCGGGCGCGATCCTCAGCTACATCATGTGCCGGGCGATGAACCGCAGCTTCATTTCGGTCATCGCCGGCGGGTTCGGCGGGGCGGCCGCAGCGGGCGGAGCGGAAGCGATCGACCGCCCATATAAGCGCGGATCGGCCGAGGACGCGGCGTTCCTGATGAAGCAGGCCGACCAGGTGATTATCGTCCCCGGCTACGGCATGGCGGTGAGCCAGGCGCAGCACGCGCTCAAGGAAATGGGCGACAAGCTCAAGGCGGAGGGGGTGCGCGTCAAATATGCGATCCACCCGGTCGCCGGGCGCATGCCGGGGCACATGAACGTGCTGCTGGCCGAAGCCAACGTGCCCTACGACGAGGTGTTCGAGCTTGAGGACATCAACAGCGAATTCGCCCAGACCGATGTCGCCTTCGTGATCGGCGCCAACGACGTCACCAACCCGGCGGCCAAGACCGACAAGAGCTCGCCGATCTACGGCATGCCGGTGCTCGACGTGGAAAAAGCGCGGACAGTGCTGTTCGTGAAGCGGTCGATGGGCGGGGTCGGCTACGCCGGGGTCGATAACGAGCTGTTCTACCGCGACAACACCATGATGCTGCTTGCCGACGCCAAGAAGATGGTCGAGGAGATCGTTAAGGCGCTGGCGTGAACGTTTCGGCGTAATCTGATTCATTCTGCGTTTAATCAAGCGTTTAAGCCTTGTCAGCCGTATGAGCCTTGGTTGAAAACCCCGGTTAACCGGCGCGATTCCATTCCGCCGGACTGGGGTGGGAAGGGGTTTCGAAGTTGCGCAAGCTGGGAATTGTCGGGGGCACGAGTTGGTCGTCGACCGCGCTCTATTACGAGCACATCAACAAAGGCGTCGCCCAGCGGCTGGGGGGCTTGCACAGCGCGCGGCTGTGCATCGAGAGCCTTGATCTCGCGCCCTTTGCGGCGATGGAGCTGTCGGGCGACTGGGATGGTGTGGCGAAGGTGACGCTCGACGCCGCGAAACGGCTGCAGGCGAGCGGGGCCGAGGGCGTCATCATCACCTCGAACACCGGCCACAAGGTCTATGACGCGGTCGCGGCCAATATCGGCGTGCCGATGCTCCACATCGGCGATGCGACCGCCGAGCGGCTGGTCGCGGACGCGCGCACCCATGTGGCGCTGCTTGGAACGCGCTTCACCATGACCGAGCCGCATGTCCGCAGCCGCATTGAAGGGCGCGGCATCAATTTGGTCCCGATCGAGCCGGAATGGATCGCCGAGGTCGACCGGATCATCTTCGAGGAACTCGCCGCCGGCCGGGTGGTCCGCGACAGCCAGCGCAAGCTCAAAACGCTGATCACCGAGCTCGGCAAGCGGAAGGTCCAGGCGGTGGTGCTGGGCTGCACCGAGCTGGTGCTCGCGGTCGACGTCAAGGCCAACGTCCTGCCGGTCTACGACACCACCGCGATCCACGCCCGCGCCGCGGTCGAATGGATGCTCACCGAAGAGGAGCAGGCTCGGGCGGCGGCCTAAGCCGTCATTGCGAGCATAGCGAAGCAATCCAGTCTAGATTGCCGCGTCGCCTTCGGCTCCTCGCAATGACGGACAGTTGGCCCTAAATCCCTGTCGTGAGCAAAGCCGACCGTCCCGATCAACCCGGCGCCGCCGACCGTTTCAACGAGGATCAGGCGTCTTATGCCGTGCGCGGCGATGGGCAGCCCGATCTCGAGCTGGGCGTGGCCGCGATCCGCGAGGTGTGGAAGACGCTGCCGCGCCGGCCCGGCGTTTATCGGATGCAGGATGCGCGCGGCGACGTGCTCTACGTCGGCAAGGCGCGGGCGCTGAAGAACCGGGTCACGAGCTATACGCAGGTCAACAAGCTGCCGAGGCGCCTCCTGCGGATGGTCGCGCAGACGCGATCGATGACCATCGTCACGACGCGGACCGAGGCCGAGGCGCTGCTGCTCGAGGCGCAGCTGATCAAGCGCTTCCGACCCGCCTACAACGTGCTGCTGAGGGACGACAAAAGCTTCCCGTTCATCCTGTTGCGCGAGGACCACGCCTTTCCGCGCATCCAGAAGCATCGCGGCGCGCGGCGCATCAAAGGCCAATATTACGGGCCGTTCGCGAGCGCCGGATCGGTTACCCGGACGCTTAACGCGTTGCAGAAGCTGTTCCTGCTAAGAAGTTGTTCGGACAGCTATTTCGAAAACCGGACGCGGCCGTGCCTGCTGTTCCAGATCAAGCGCTGCTCGGCGCCGTGCGTCGGGCGCATCGAAGCCGCGGAATATGATGAGTTGGTCGGCGAGGCGAAGGAGTTCCTCGCCGGCAAATCCACCGGTGTGCAGTCACGTCTGTCGAAGCTGATGGCCCAGGCCGCCGACCGCCAGGATTTTGAGCTTGCCGCGGTCTATCGCGACCGGCTGCGTGCCTTGACCTACATCCAGGGCAGCCAGACGGTGCATGCCGAAGGGCTTGGCGACGCCGACGTGTTCGCGCTGGCGTGCAAGGGCGGAACGGTGTCGATCCAGGCCTTCTTCATTCGCGGGGGGCAGAATTGGGGCCATCGCGCCTTCTTCCCGGCGCATACGAGCGACGTCCCGGAAGCCGAGGTTTTATCGAGCTTTCTGGTTCAATTCTACGAGGACATGCCGCCGCCGAAGCGGATATTGGTCGACCGCGACCTCGATGATCGCGAGGTGCTGGAGGAGGCGCTGTGCGAACGCTCAGGTCACGCGGTCGCGATCGAAATTCCCCAGCGGGGCGCGCGCCGCAAACTGATCGACCAGGCGATCCGCAATGCCGGGGAAGCGCTCGACCGGCGGCTCGCCGAGACCACCACGCAGGGCAAAATCCTGCGCGAGCTGGCCGACACGTTTGAGCTGGGCGACGTACCCAAGCGTATCGAAGTCTATGACAACAGCCACATCATGGGCACCAACGCGACCGGCGCGATGATCGTCGCCGGGCCCGAAGGCTTTCGCAAGGGCGGCTACCGCAAGTTCAATATCAAGCGCGCCGAGACCCGGCCGGGCGATGATTTCGCGATGATGCGCGAAGTGCTCGAACGGCGCTTCGCCCGGCTCGAGAAAGAGGATCCGGACCGGGCGAGCGGCGAATGGCCCGATTTGCTGTTGATCGACGGCGGCAAGGGACAGCTGTCGGCGGTGTGCGAAGTAATGGAAGATGCCGGCGTGCACGACGTGCCGGTGGTTGCGGTGTCCAAGGGACCGGACCGCAACGCCGGGCGCGAGACGTTTCACATGCCCGGCGGGCGCGAGCTGACGATGCCGCCCAATTCGGCGCTGCTATTCTATCTCCAACGCCTGCGCGACGAGGCCCACCGGTTCGCGATTGGCACTCACCGGGCGAAGCGGGCGAAAAGCCTGACAACGTCCACACTCGACGACGTTCCCGGGATTGGCCCGAACCGCAAGCGCGCGCTGCTGATGCATTTTGGCACGGCGAGGGCGGTCAAGGGCGCGGCGCTCGACGATCTCGAGAAGGCGCCCGGGATCAGCAAGGCGATGGCGCGCCAGCTTTATGACTATTTCCATCCGCAAGGCTGATCTCCTCCCTGTTGCGAAGCAATGGGGAGGGGGACCGTTCAGCGAAGCTGAATGGTGGAGGGGCCCCTCCGTCACGGCTTCGCCGCGCCACCTCCCCACGAGCTGCGCTCGCAGGGAGGAGAAATGAGGATCGAGACCAGGGCCATCGTCTGCGCGCTGCGCGGCCACGGCGAGCATGGCGGGGTGGTGCGCCTGATGACTCCGGACCACGGGCTGCAGGCGGCGTATGTCCGCGGTGCGCGCGGGCGCCGCATGCGGCCGGTGCTGATGGCCGGCAATGTGGTCGAAGCCCGGCTATCCTCGCGGACCGACATCCAGCTTTCGCAGGCGACCATCGAGCTGGTCCACAGCCGTGGACCGCTCCTGTCCGAGCCCTTGCCCGCGGCAGGGATCGACTGGTCGACGGTACTGACCGCGACGGTGCTGCCCGAGGGTCAGCCGTACCCGCCGCTCTACGCCGCGCTCGAGGCGTTGCTGGACGCGATCGAGGCCTCGCCGTCGGCGAATGGCTGGGGATCGGCGCTAGTGCGGTACGAGCTGCTCCTGCTGGCTGAAATGGGCTTCGGCCTCGACCTCGAGCGCTGCGCGGTGACCGGATCTAACGACGATCTCGTCGCGGTCAGCCCCAAGACCGGCCGGGCGGTCAGTGCGGCGGAGGCCGAGCCCTATGCGGGCAAGTTGTTGCCGTTGCCGGCCTTCGTCCGCGAAGGCGGCGAGGCGAGCTGGCGCGAAATCTTCGACGGCCTCGATCTCACCGGCCACTTCCTCGCCCGCGACGTGCTGACCGACCGCTCGAAACCCGTGTGGGAGGCGCGGAGTCGGCTGGTCGAACGACTGCGGCGGGCCAGCGGCCTTGCCTAGCCGGTTGCGCCGCGCCGCAAGTCTCGCCTAGGTGAAGGCGTGACGACCGACGCGCTGGCAATGCTGTTTCCCAATGTCGCGGTAACACGCGGGATCGCGGTTCGGGTCGCCGTGAGCTTCCTTGCCGAACAGTCCGATCCCTCGGCGGAGCGGTGGTTCTGGTCCTATCATGTGCGCGTCGAGAATGGTTCGGAGGTCGCGGTTCAGCTGCTGTCGCGGAGCTGGACTATCGTCGACGGCCGCGGCTCGGTGCACGAGGTGGTCGGCGAGGGCGTGGTCGGCGAAATGCCGCTGATCGCCCCGGCCGCGAGCTTCGATTATGTGTCTGGCTGCCCGCTCGATACGCCGAGCGGCGCGATGAGCGGCAGCTATCGGATGGTCGACGAAGACGGCACCGCGTTCGACGTCGCCATTCCCCGGTTTCAGCTGCTCAGCACCTGAGCTCCGTGCCGACCGTGTCGCGCCGGGTCGTTCTCGCCGGGAACAGCTCGTGGAACATCGTCAATTTCCGCGGCGGACTGATCCAGGCGCTCAAGCTCGCGGGCTATGAGCCGGTGGTCATCGCCCCGATCGATCCCGCGGCCGAGCAGCGGATGGCGAAGCTCGGGGTCGAGCGGATCGTCATCGCCATGCAGCGGTCGGGCCTCAATCCTTTGGCCGATCTGCGCCTGCTGCTGACCTACCGGCGCCTGCTCAAGAACCTGGACCCGGTTGCCTTTCTTGGCTTCACGATCAAGCCGAACATCTACGGCGGGATCGCCGCCCGGCTCGCCGCGGTGCCGTTGCTCGCCAACATCAGCGGGCTCGGAACGGTGTTCATCAAAAGCGGGAGGCTGCTCGGACTGGTCAGCCGGCTCTATCGCTTCGCGCTCAAGCGCGCGGCGGTGACGTTCTTCCAGAATCCCGACGATCTCGCATTGTTCGTCGAGCGAGGGCTGGTCAGTCGCGCCCAGGCGCGGCTGTTGCCCGGGTCCGGGGTCGATCTCGAACGGTTTCAGCCGGTCCCGCCCGCCACCGGCCTGACGACTTTCCTGTTCATCGGCCGGCTGCTCGGCGACAAGGGCGTGTGGGAATATGTGCAGGCGGCGCGGATTGTACGCAGGGACATTCCCGGCGTTCGCTTCCAGCTGCTCGGCCCGGTCGATGAGGGCAATCGCTCGGCCGTCACGCAAAGCGAGGTGGATCGCTGGGTGGCGGAAGGGACTATCGAATATCTCGGGGCGACCGAGGATGTCCGGCCCTATATCGAGCGAGCAACGGCGGTCGTCCTGCCGTCCTATCGCGAGGGCCTGCCGCGCTCGCTGCTCGAGGCGGCGGCGATGGCCCGGCCCCTGATCGCCACCGACGTTCCAGGGTGCCGCGAACTGGTCGAGCCCGGAGTCAATGGCTTCCTCTGCGCGGCCAAAGATTCAAATTCGCTCGCCAAAGCTATGAAAACGATGATGAAAGCATCCGTGGACGAACGAGCGCTCATGGGCGCGGCGTCGCGGCGAATGGTCGAACAGGGCTATAGCCAAGCCGTTGTAATAAGCGCCTATCTGGACGCGCTTGGAAAACTTGGCGCTCCGCGGAGTTAAGACCAGCATGTTTGGAATATCCCGATCACGAAGCGACGTGCCGCGCGGTCCCAGTGGCCAGCGCGCCTATGTCGTCGGCGACGTCCACGGCCGGCTCGACCTGCTCGACCAGTTGCTCGACCAAATTCATCGCGATCTGGACGCGCGGCGTCCGTCCAAGGCGCTCGTCATATTCCTTGGCGATTTGATCGATCGTGGGCCGAGCTCGGCGCAGGTGATCGAGCGCCTCCGGACCTACCGGCACGACGGGGTCCGGCCGATCTTCCTGCTCGGCAACCATGAGGAGGTGCTGATCCGGCTGGCTGGCGGCGAGACCGATCTGATCCCCGGCTGGCTCCGGTTCGGCGGGGCGCAATGCCTCGAAAGCTACGGAGCCGATCCGCAGGCGATCGCCGGCGCACCCGCAGCGGCTGCGCTGGCGAGCATTCGTCAAGTGATCCCGGCCAGCCACGTCGAGTTCCTCCGTGGTTTTGCCGATACCTGCCGATTCGGCGATTACCTCTGCGTCCATGCGGGAATTCGTCCGGGCATCGAGCTCGACCGGCAGCGCCAGTCCGATTTGCGCTGGATCCGCGAGCCGTTCCTGCTCGACGACAGCGATCATGGCTTCGTCGTCGTCCACGGGCATACCATCAGCAACGGCACCGACGAGCGTCCCAACCGTATCGGTATCGATACCGGGGCCTATCGGACGGGCACACTGACCGCGCTGGCGATCGAGGACGACCAGCGCTGGTATCTCGATACAGCCAGAGTTGTGGGAACCGGCATTTCGTCTACGCATTGATTTGGTTCGGTTTGGATACTAGTCAGCGCCGCGCCGGAGAGTATCCAATTTGGCGAGGTGGAATGGTGCGTATTGAACTCTCCCGGTCGCGAATCTTTGCGCTTGTCGCGGCCGCCGCGGCTCTGTTCGTTGGAGCCTGCTCCGATTCGACCGGTGGGCCGATTCCCTACAACATTGCGCTCGGCAATCCCGATGCGCCGACGGTTGCGCCGCTCGGATCCGACTATCGCATCGCGCCGATGGATACGCTCAGCGTCAAAGTCTTCAAATCGCAGGATCTTACCGGAGATTATCAGGTCGATCTGACCGGCCATATTTCGCTGCCGCTGGTGGGCGAGGTCGATGCGGCGAACCTTACCACCGCACAGCTCGATCAGCGATTGACCGAAAAGCTTGGCGAGAAATATTTTCAAAATCCGGACGTCAGCGTCGGAATCAAGTCGTCGAGCCGCCGCTCGGTGACCGTTGACGGCGCGGTCAAGCAGGCCGGAACCTTCCCGGTCGGCGGACCGACAAGCCTGATGCAGGCGGTCGCGCTGGCCGGCGGAACGACCGAGGACGCCAACGCTCGCCGGGTCGCGGTATTCCGCAGCATCGGCGGCCAGCGCCAGGCGGCGGCGTTCGACCTGGCGGCGATCCGCCACGGCCAGTCGCCGGACCCGCAAATCTATCCGGGAGATATTGTAGTTGTCGACGGTTCGTCGGTGAAAACCGGCTTCAAAAAGGTCCTGCAGACCATTCCGCTGCTCGCCATCTTCGGGCCGTTGTGATGCGGGGGATGAAGAGGCTGTTGGATCGTGAATAATAGCATCGCAGTGCCGAACCAGGGGCCGTGGCCGCTCGCCCCGTACGCGCCCGCCCAGGCGCAGCCGTTCCAGCCGGGCCAGCGGACCTATTCGACCGCGAGCATCCTCGACTTCGCGACCTTCCTGCGGATCGTCCAGCATTGGCGCTGGCTGATCCTCGGCGCGCTCGCCCTCGGGCTCGCGGCGGCCATCATCGTTACCTTGCTGACCACCCCGATTTATCGCGCCTGGGTGACGCTCGAGGTCAATCCGCCGACCGTCGAGGTGTCATCCGAACAAACGCGGGAACGCGACACCTATCAGGACCCCTATGATGTTATCGCGACGCAGGTCGGATTGCTGACCAGCAAGGGCGTTGCCGAACGCACCGCCCAGGACCTCAATCTCGGCAACAATCCCAATTTCGTCGCGCAGACCGGCGATGCCTCGTCGCGTCTCAAAAGCGCGTCTCAGTTCGTTCAGAAGAATCTCAAGGCCGACCTCCCGAAAGAGGGGCAGCTGATCAAATTCAGCTTCGATTCCCGATCTCCGGAACTGGCGGCGCAGGTTGCCAACGGCATTGCGGAAAGTTTCATCAATTCCTCGCTTCAACGCCGTTACGAAGCGTCGGCCTATGCCCGCAAATTCCTTGAGCGCCAGATCGCGAAGACGCGCAACGATCTCGAACGGTCGGAGCGCTCACTGGTCGCCTACGCGCAGGCGCAGGGCATCATCAACACAACGGTGGGCTCGGACGGCAAGCCGGCGGGCGGCGATGGGGGATCACTCCAGGGTGAATCACTGATGGCGCTCAACCGGGCCCTGGCCGACGCGACCGCGCGCCGGGTCTCGGCCGAAGGTGCTTATCGCGGTGCGCTCGCGACCGGTCCGACGAGCGACGTAACGGCAAGCACGCAGGGGCTTCGCACGCAGCGCGCGGCGCTTCAGGCCGATTACCAGCAAAAACGCACGTTCATGAAGCCCGACCATCCGGAAATGCTCAGCCTGCAGGCGCAGATCGCCGAGCTCGACAAGCAGATCGCGAGCGAAGGCTCGCAGATGGCTTCGAGCCGCAACAACAGCCTGCTTCAGGACTTTCGCGCGGCGGCTTCCGCGGAAAATGCGCTGCGGGGCAAGGTTTCGGGCCTTAAAGGGGACGTTCTCAACCTGCGCGGCCGCAGCATCCAGTACAACATTCTGCAACGCGAAGTGGACACCAACCGTAGCCTCTACGACGCCCTGCTCCAGCGCTACAAAGAGATCGGCGTCGCTGGCGGAATCGGCGCTTCCCCGGTGTCGATCGTCGACCGCGCCGACGCGCCAGGCAGTCCGTACAAGCCCAATCTGCTGATGAACCTCCTGTTTGGCGTCGTCGGCGGACTTTTGGCTGGGGTGGGCGCTGCCGTCGGTCTCGAATTTATCAACGATACGATCAAGACGCGCGAAGACGTCCGCAACAAGCTCGGTCTGGCCTGCGTTGGAGCGGTCCCCAAGACCAGCGCCAAGGACGCGTTCGTCGAAGACCTCAAGAATCCGGCTTCCGTCGTGTCCGAGGCCTATTCGGCGGTGGTTGCCGCGCTCCGTTTCAGCACCGAATCCGGAATGCCGAAGATCCTTCTCGTCACCAGCACCCAGCCTGGCGAAGGCAAATCGTCGACGGCGCTCGCTTTGGCCCAGAATTTCGCGCGGCGCGGGAAGAATGTGGTGCTGGTCGATTCGGATCTGCGCAAACCCGCATTCAAGACCTCGTCGGAAAAGATCGGCCTGACCAAGCTGCTCACCAACGACGAGCGGATTGACCAGCATGTGGTTGAAACGCAGCACGAGAATCTCCGGCTGCTGCCAAGCGGGCCGATTCCGCCGAACCCGGCCGATCTGCTGTCGACCGGACGATTCCGCTCGATCCTCAACGAAGCCGCCGAGCAATTCGACCTCGTCATCATCGACGGCCCGCCAACCCTGGGCCTGGCCGATGCGCCGCTGCTCGCGGCTGCCGCCGGTCACGTGATGTTCGTCGTCGAAAGCGGCAAGACCCGCACCCGGGCCGCGATCGAAGCGATCAACCGGATTGAAGCCACGGGCGCGCATATCGTCGGAGCAACGCTGACCAAGTCGATCGATTCCGGCGGCGGCTACGGCTACAAGCGTTACGGATACGGCTATGGCTACGGCAAGCTCGACACGAAGCGAACCGAAATCCTGATGATCCCGCAGGACGCGGACAGCTGAGCGCGATTAAGGGGGACCGGCAACTGATCGGACGGTCTATCCTGGTGCTTGGTGCCGCGTTGCTCGCGGGCGTCGGGGTCGTCCGGAACGCGGCGGTGGTTCAATATGCCGAGACCAAGCCGCAACTTGCGGCGCGCATATGGCCCTCGCATCCAGCTTCGAAATTGTGGCTCGGCCTGACCGAGATCGGGCTCAGCGCCCGGCACCGGGCCCCGGTCGCGGCGACGACTTTCGATCTGATCTGGGACGGCGCGAAGAAGTCGCCCCTCGCCCCCGAACCGTTCCTTGTCCGCGGCGTGCAGGCCCAGCTTGCCGGCGACCAGCGGGTCGCCGAGCAGGCGTTCGCCGCCGCCAAGCTGCGCGACGGCCGCTCGATCCCGGCGCGTTATTTCCTTGCCGAGCAATATTTTCGCGGCGGCGATGCGCCCAGCGGCCTGCGCGAGATCGCGGTGCTGGCGCGAATGGTGCCGAACGGGGTGACGAACCTCGCGCCATATGTCGCGGCCTATGCCAAGGATCCGCGCAACCGGACCCGGTTGCAATCTCTGTTCAAGTCGGACCCGGCGCTCGAGCAGGCTGCGCTGTCGACGCTGGCTTCCGACCCTCGCAATTCCGAGCTAATCCTCGGCCTCGCCACGTCGTCTGCCACCGCGCCGCAATGGTCGGGGGTGCTGATTGCGACCTTGGTCAGCGCCGGACAATATGACGAAGCCTATCGCGTGTGGGCCAGGCTGGCGCACATCCAGCCAGCCGCCGATGGGACGGTGTTCGACGCGCGGTTCGCGGGCAGCGACGCGCCGCCGCCGTTCAACTGGACTCTAACCTCCTCGACGGTCGGCCTCGCCGAGGGCCAGCCCGGCGGTCGCCTCCACGCGATCTTCTACGGGCAGGAGGATGGCGTGCTCGCCAGGCAATTGCTGCTGCTCAAGCCGGGGCGCCATCGCCTTTCGATGCGGATTTCCGGCGAGCCGGCGCGCGCAGGCGCATTGAGCTGGACGCTGACCTGCGCCGATTCGAAGGCGCAGTTGCTCTCGCTATCGCTGGGCGATGCGAAGAAGGCGGCCTCCGGTGTGACCTTCGACGTGCCGGCAAGCTGCGCGGCCCAGTCACTCGAACTCGCCGGCAGCGCGCCCGAGGTGGCGCAGCAGGCCGATGTCACCGTCAGCGACTTCAGCCTCAGGCGGGAGCAGCCCGGTGGCTAGGCGGCTACGCGAGGCCGCCGCGCCACTCTATCTGTTCTGCTGCCTGATCCTGGGCGGGAGCAGCCAGGGGATCTGGGCCAACATGCTGTTGCAGTTGTTCGGCCTTGGGCTGATCGCTTGGGCGGCGATGACGCCGGTCGAGGATCAATTGCCCCGCCGACAGCGGCAATTGCTCGGGCTCGTGATTTTGGGGCTGGCGATCGTCGCGCTTCAACTCGTCCCGCTTCCGCCGGGGGTGTGGGAGTCGCTGGGCTCGCGACGGCTGCTCGCCGATGGCTATAAGGTCCTCGGGATTCCCTCCCCGAATTTGCCGCTCTCGATGGCGCCGTACGAATCGTTGACGGCCGTTCTGGCGCTGATCCCGGCGATTGCGGTGATCGCTTCGGGGGTCAGGCTCGGCTGCCGCCCGTCGTGGCTGGTGGTCGCCATGATCTCGGGAACGGTCGCGGGAATCCTGCTCGGCGCGTTGCAGGTCAGCAGCCCTGATCCGTTGGCTTCCCCGTGGTATCTTTATGAGGACACCAACAATGGCGTGGCGACCGGCTTCTTCGCCAACGCCAACCACATGGCGATCCTGTTGGTCATCACTTTGCCGTTTCTTGCGGCGATCCTCGCCTCGGTTGGCGCAAAGGGTCGCAACGTCCAGCGCTATTCCGCCGTCGTCGCGCTGACCGTGGGTGCGGCGTTGGTCGTCGCGGTCGGCCTTGCCCTCAACGGATCGCTCGCCGGCTATGGCCTTGCGGTGCCGGTGCTGGTGGCGAGCGCGACCATTGTCTTGCCAGCCCGCAACCGGGCAATCCGTTGGCTGGCGCCGGCGGCGGCAATCTTGCTGATCGGCGCGGTCGGCTGGCTGGCCACCACGCCGCTCAGCAGTCGCGACGCGCTTCAGGCGAATGCCGCGACGTCGGTGTCGTCGCGCCAGGAAATCTTCGCCACGTCACTGCGCGCCGCCCGCGACTTCATGCCGCTGGGCTCCGGAATCGGGACGTTCCGCCCGGTGTACGCGCTCTATGAAGATCACGATCGGCTCGACGTTACGACCTACGTCAATCACGCCCACAACGACTATCTCGAACTCGCGCTCGAAACAGGCGTGCCCGGGCTCGCCGTGCTGGCGCTATTCCTTCTGTGGTGGGGGAAAGCGGCGTGGCGGGGG
>Ga0209438_1000207_pt1 | contig 16557 bp, 19 predicted proteins | sample GraSoi_2013_20cm_FD_185825 | JGI IMG/M metagenome (GOLD analysis project Ga0209438, IMG submission 185825) | Grasslands soil microbial communities from the Angelo Coastal Reserve, California, USA - Sample 9_17_2013_20cm (SPAdes) (version 2) | ecosystem: Environmental > Terrestrial > Soil >...
GATGCTGACCTTCCTGCCGCTGTATTTCCAGAGCGCCTTTGCTAAAGAGCCGGAAGTGGCAGGTCTCATGATGCTGCCAATGGTCGCACCGCTGGTTCTGGTACCTCGGCTGGTTGTTCGCTTCCTGGCGCATCGATTTTCGGGAAGGGGCCTGCTCACCCTCGGCCTCGCCCTCGCCACACTGGGGCTGATCGAACTGGGTCTCGTCGCCGATCAAATTCAGTTCAGTCTCATCGTGGCGGGCATGCTGGTTGCCGGGTCTGGCGCCGGCATTCTTAACGCGGAGGCTGCGAGGGTCGCCATGACTGCGATCCCTCATGAGCGCGCCGGAATGGCGGCCGGGATCGGCGGGACTGTCCGATTCGCGGGCCTCGTGGTGGGCTTCGCCGCGCTGGGCGCGATTCTGTACTCGACGGTGGCTTCGAACGTCGCAATGCTCATGCCCGACCTGTCAAACACAGATCGCGCTGCGCTCATTCACGGTTTGATGTCGGGTGGTATCGCGGAGCCGCATTCGCTGGGCGAGTCGTGGGACCAGGTCCGCTTGACCAGCATCGGGCACGGTTACCGTACGCTCTTCTTCTCTGCCGCGGCGGTGGCGCTAGCCGCCGCTGTCGCCTGCTGGCGGCTCGTGCAAGCCAGCGAGACGCCGATGCTCCGTGTGACGCCACATCGCATCGTCGATCAAGATTCGCATCTTCAGCGGTCGCGTACGCCGTCACCGACGCCGCACTGAATGACTGCTGCGGGATCCGTTAGAAGAAGTCGCGATACAAGTAACCGTAACAGAGACATGACCGCTTTAGGTATTCGTAGTTCTCAATGTGTCTCGCGCCACGGTCACTTCTTAGCACCTGCGGTTTTCGCTTTCGCAGCTCTCCTCGCCGCCCAATACTTCTTCATTCGCATACTGACAGCGTTCCTCTGAGCAGCAGACATCTTCCGGCGGACCTGCCAGTGACGTTGCGCGTCGCGATTGGACAAAGATTTGCGCGCGCCGCCGCTGACATTCCGGACTCCCAGTCGCCGGAATTCCTTGCCATTCTGTTGCAAGCATTTCTTCGGTCAGAACCCTCGAACGTGCTCAATGCGCGTAAACGTTAATGATTTCGGGACCGTGCACGCCTGCGGCACACTGCGACCGTCTGGTTAAGGAGCCAGCCTACAGATGATGCCGATCGCAGCCGACCCTGGAAAATCGGGGCCGGCTGCCCCGCTTCGTGGTCGTCCGACGCCGCTGGTGGACGCCTGTCCCGGAACGCGTTGCAATTCCTTGCAAGCGCTGACCATCACACAACCCCCGGGCGAAGTGCCAGAAAACAGTCGGGGTCGGCGCCTGGGGCGGGCTCGTTGAGCCGTTGCATCAGCCACGCACGGATTTCGCCGGATTCGACTGACTCCTGCGGATCGTGCGCAGTTGGGTCTGGCTCTCGCGAATCTGGTCTGGTTGGCGCACCGCGAGCGTCCTCGTGAAACCTGCGACGATGGTGGCTTGGCATCGGCAGGGGTTTCGGCTCTTCTGGACCTGGACGTCTCGGCGTCCTCTGCGCCCCCGAGGATCCCGACGGAGGTTCGCTCGTTGATCCGAACGATGTCCGGGGCCAATCCGCTCTGGGGCGCGCCGCGGATTCACGGCGAACTCCTGAAACTCGGCATCAACGTCAGTTCAGTCCGCGGTCGCGAGATGGGACGTCCCTTCCCGCGGGACCGCCAGCGTCTCAACCTCCTCGCGAAAAGCGGAGTGTTTATACACCCGGGCCTGGGGAGATACTAGCGGGGCCGATCCCATGAGTCGCCGTGTAACAAGGGGCTGCCCCCCACGGATCGGCTACGATTCCAGCCAACGGGAGAGATGACGATGAAATCGGTACTTGTGTTTGGAGCAATTGCGATCGTTCTGACCGCCGGTAGCCGGCTGCTCGCCCATCATTCCTTCGCCGCGCAATACGACGCGACGAAGGTGATCCGGCTGGTCGGTACGCTCACGAAGATTGAATGGACGAACCCGCATACCTACTTTTACGTCGACGTGAAGGATGACAGCGGTCGCGTCGTGCAATGGGGTCTCGAAGGCGCCTCGCCGAGCTCGCTCTCGCGCCGAGGGTTCAAGCGTGGCGATCTGAAAATCGGCGACACCATCATCGTCGAGGGATATCGCGCCAAAGATGGGTCCAATCTCGCCGATGCACGACGGGTGACCTTGCCAGATGGACGGATTATTTCCGGCGCGTCGACCGGAGATGGTGGCCCGCAATGACGACGCGTTTTTTTTATATCGCTGGCATGACGGCGTTGGCTGCGACGCTGCTTCCGTTGTCCGACCGGCTGCGTGCGCAAGAGAGAAGCCTGACAGTTGTCGACGTTCCCTCGTCGAGGTCAACGCCACGAACCGCCGGTGGCCGACCCGACCTGAGCGGGTATTGGAAGGGCACCCGCGACACGAAGCCAGGCGGCAACATCGGGAAGGATCTGCCCGGCTGGAAGCTGCCGCTCACGCCGGCGGGGGAGGCGGCTTTGCAACACAACTTGACCGCGACCGTGGACCCCGAAGCGCTGTGCATCATCGGCGGTATCCCGCGGCACAACGCGAGCGGTTTACCGTTCGAGATCGTGCAGGGTGCGAACAAGATCGCGTTCCTCTATTGGTACAGCTATTTCCGGCTGATCCCGATCGATCCGAATCGCAAGCACGCCGACGACCCCGATCCGTCGTTCTTCGGTGAGGAGTTGGGTCGATGGGAAGGCGACACGCTGGTCATCGACTCGATCGGGTTCAAGGACGAGAAGGTCTGGATCGACGAGAACGCCAACCCTCACAGCGACGCCTTGCACGTCGTCGAACGATGGACCAGGCCGGATGCCGATCACATTCACGTCGAGGCGTTGATCGAAGATCCGAAGTTCTACACGACGCCTTTCACCTACTCACGCACCTGGGTTTTGGGGCAACCAGATGAGGAACTGCAGGAATACTCGTGCAGCGAAAACAACGTCAATAGAGATCATCTGGGGTTTGGCCCCGGACCAATTCGACCGGACGGGACGCGCGGCTACAGCGATCCAGCGCCGCTACCGCCGCCTGTTCCACGCAAATAATCAGGGATCGGGCATCAGGGATCGGGGATTTGGACGTGTTGTGGGTTTCTGGTCCGTGTGCGGATGATCCGCTTCTCCAACCCGCCAATGCTGGCTCGTCAGACATTCGCTTTCGACTTCCGAACGGCTGCCGGCAACGACGATGGACTTGTCAGGATGGACAGCTACATTCGCGTGGTCGATGAATCCGGTGAGAATTACATTTATCCTTCGGACGTCTTCGTGGGCTCAGCTTGCCTGGGGCTGCCATGACACGTTTCACACGATCGAATCCGGAGCGGTTAAGCCGGCATTGGTCGATTCAGCGATCTCGGCAACATCGACCATGAGGGATCCGATGCGTAATCGCGAAGCTCTGACGTGGCTGGCCGTTTCCGCACTGGTCTGCTCCGCTGCTGTTGCCGTCATCACACAGGCGCCCACACTGGCAATCACTGGCGTCAATGTAGTCGACGTGGTGAATGGTCGCATCGTGCCGAATAGCACGGTCGTCGTGACGAGCGACACGATTACGGCCGTCACACAGGATGGGGCTGCTCCCGCGGGCGCTCGCCGTATAGACGGCCGGGACAAGTTCCTGATTCCCGGCCTCTGGGACATGCACGCCCATATCGAGGGCAACGAGAATAGTTGGCTGCCGCTCTATATCGCGAATGGCGTAACGGGCATCCGCGACATGGGCGCCGATCTCGACTTCATCCTCGATGTGAGAGAAGCGACCGCATCGCGCCGTACGCTTGGTCCTCGGATCATCGCCGCGGGACCAATCCTCGATGACGCGCCCGCCGACTGGCCGCTCAGGATGCGCGTCAGAAACGCGGATGAGGCCAGAGCCGCGGTTCGCCTTCTCAAACGTCGCGGTGTGGATTTAATCAAAGTCCACAACTACACGCCACGCGACGCATTCTTTGCGATCGTCGACGAAGCGCGGCAGCAGCACCTGCCCGTCGCCGGACACGTGCCTTTGAAGGTGACAATCCAAGAGGGCATTGACGCGGGCATGGTGAGCATCGAGCACCTATCGGAAGACGGTCGCGTGTGGAAAGCGTGTTCAGGCGGCGCTCAGTATCGCCCTGATGCATGCCGGCCGTTTTTCGAAATGCTTGCGCGTCGGCGCGTCTGGCAGACACCAACGCTCGGCGCCTTGTCCGAGCTCGCGGTGATCGGGACGCCCGCCTCATCGATCAGCGGCGACCAGCTCGCGTACGCAAACAAGCGGTTCCTTGAGATGCACGCGGGCAACCAAAGCTTCTTCGTCACCCGGCCAGAAATCGTAGGCATCCTCAAGAACCTGGCGCAGATCGGGAAGGTCGTCACGCGCGACATGGCTGCCGCTGGTGTCGGTATCCTTGCGGGATGCGATGCAATGATTGCCGGCTTCTGTGTGCATGACGAGCTGGCCTTAATGGTGGCCGGAGGCATGACGCCACTTGCGGCCCTCCAGACCGCTACCGTCAATCCGGCGCGCTATCTTGGTCGTGAGATGACGCTTGGAACCGTTGCAGCGGGCAGATCGGCCGACCTCGTGTTGCTGGATGCGAACCCGCTGGAAGACATCGCGAATGTGCGCCGCATTCGCGCCGTCATTACGGCCGGACGTTTCTTGGACAGGAGCGCGCTCGATCAGCTGCTCACTCAGGCTAGGGCTGCCGCGCAACAGTAGCGAATATCGGACGTTGAACCTAGGACGCGGGATCGAAGGCCGCATGAGACATCGACACATGCTTCGGCTGCCGCCGTCGGTGAGGGAGTGGCATCAGCCGTCGCGGATCGCGGTGAAGCTACGCCGCCGGCTTGCCTCGGCGGCGGCATCGAGAGGCGCGCGACTTAGCCCTCATCAAACCCAGTCGAGATACTCGCGGTAATCGGCCCCGTGATATCGGTCGTGCGCCGCCTGTGCGCGATTCGGCGGGCATCTCGCAGACGCGCATCATGTGAGGTCTGTCATTTGCCGCCACATCGCAACCTCGATCCGTGAGTGTTGCGGCTGATCCTGAAATCGCGTATCGCAGCGCAGGAACGGAAACAGCGCCGGATGGCGCCGCACGACGGTGTCGATGTCGACAAAATCCGCCTGGAAAACGGGACTCCACCTCCCGTTGCAAGCACCCCGTACTGCGACCCTCTGGCTAATCGCAACGAGACGTCGCCTCACTCCGACAAGTTGTTGGTGAATTGTTGGCGCGCCCTGCAGGACTCGAACCTGCGACCTCCTGGTTCGTAGCAGTGATTCGGACGATCGACCAGTACCGACAGAGGACGATGAAGATCCGGCGCCTCAGTGACTTGCCGATGATTTGCGGACTTCCATCGACGTCAGTAGATCTCCATCGCGGGCTATCTTCTGGAAGAGTTGCGTCACAAACCGCGTCACATCCATGCCCGGCGAGTCCGCTAAGCAGAAGCTACGACTGCGGCCGCCAGCGCAAGAAGGAAACCCCACCGCCCTTCGAGGTTTGCTGCGAGACATCTCGCATTTGCCGATTCACACGAGCAACAGGCCTAGCGACAGGCCAACACTACACCGCGCCGACCGAGTATCCGCTTTTCTTCTATGGCTTCTTCTCGGTGGCCATGGCGTGGCAATCGCGTTTCTCGTCATTGGGTCGAGTCCACACCGGTTCCGCCCGCTCATGATTCCCAGCATGCTCGAAAAGTTCGGCTACGTAATGACACAGGCGGTGCTGTACGGCCAGGCGCGCATCTCGTGGGCTGACGCCCAATCGGCGGTGCCAGATCTGCTGCTCGGCATTCTCTTTATCGTGGCGTTTGCGAAGACTCGGATGTCGGAACAACCCGATGCGTGACTTCCCACACGTGCCACGGAATGACTCCCTGTTCAGGGCGTGGCTCATGTGGGAGCATCGCGATGTACTCCAGCAGGTGACCGTCGGGGTCGTGAAAGAAGACGGATGCGGCAGGCATCCAGGCGAAGACCACAGGTTGGTCTGTCGGTTGTCCATCGAAGTCGAGCGGCGTGATGCCAGCAGACCGCAACGCGGTCGGGGCTGCGACGACATCTGCGAGGCTTGCGCGAAAGGCCGCGTGCAACGCCACCCGCTGCGGGCCTGAGCCCGCTCCCCACAGCCCCAACATCGCGTTCCCGGCCGGGCCGATCCAGAAGAATGCCGCTTGCCGCGCGGGGACGACATGGGCCAACTGAAGGCCTAGGGCGTCTCGATAGAACGCGATGGCCCTGTCAAGATCGGTCACCGTCAAGTGCGATTCGAAGAGGTTCTGGACAGAAATCATCGATCGAATCTCCTGAGCTGTCGCCTCACGGCGAGACGGTCATGCCTGCTGCGTGTCGGGCGGTTGAGTTCCGCCGATGTGCCTCTTGGTGTTTTCACACTTGAGGTGGCGCGCTTGATCATCCTGATCTCCATGCCGCCCTCGGGCGCACGCTGCAATCGCACATCGTCCATCAACTTGCGGATGAGGAAAATCCCCCAGCCACTCGACTTCAGCAGGTTCTCCGGTGCGAGAGGATTGGCCACCGCTTCGGGATCGAAGCCCTCGCCCTCGTCGCGCACGCGGATCGAGAGCTCCACGTCGGCCGCCACCGTCGTCTCGAACTCGACGAACACGCGCTTGGTCGCGTCGTTCCGGTTGCCGTGCGTGATGGCGTTGATGACTGACTCGCGGACCGCGACGCTGACCCAGTGCGACGTGTCCTCGTCCAGGCCGACACTGTAGGCGATGTGATCGCTTGCGACCTGCAAGGAGTCGAGCATCTCAAGAGCGCTTGTGAACTCGAGCCCGACTATCTGGTGGTCGTTGGCCATCACGCGGCCCCTTTTACTCATGCTGTGTCAGCATCCCGGTCGGCTGGTGGCATCCATCTCCAAGTGAAGATGACTCGACGCTTTCCACTGTCTTCAATTGATAAGGACTCGCGATGTCGTCTTTGTATTCCTGCGACGCTTGCCGCACACCTGCGGCGGCCGCTTACGGCCAATTACGAGCTTGGCCAGCGCACATCCGCAGTGGCGCTCCCGGAATAAATCACTCTCGCGCGAGGTATTGCTTCGGTAGTGCTCGGTGGTAACGCGCCAACGAGGCGTGCCGTTGGCCGGCTCACTGTCACGTCGGCCCCGGCAGGATTGTGGACTCCTTGAAGCGTTGTCATCGCTTGTCGGTGGCCAGCGGCAGACGCACTGGCGTGAAGCGTGTCATGGAGTAGACGGAAGAGACAGGAAGTAAACAGTGGAAGCGTCTGCGATTCCCGCAGCGCAGTCATCTCATGAAAGAAGGAAGATCGCATGGAGAACTGCAAGAGCAACGAGTCCAAGATCACACGGGGTATCCTGCGCATCGCGTGCGTCACTGCTCTCGGCATGGCGTTCACGTTTGCAGTGCCGCAAGCCGCTCGCGCTCAGAGTGTCACACCGCCACCCGTGCCCGCCGGCCTTGAGGTGCCTGCGCCGAACCAGGCTTTCCTGGTTGGTCACGCCGTCGGCACGCAGAACTACATTTGCCAGCCTTCAGGTTCTCTTGGGCAGGTCGCGTGGACGTTGTTTACACCGGAGGCGACGTTGTTCACCGATCAGCAGGAGCAACTCATCACGCATTTCTTCAGCCCTAACCCAGTCGAGGGCCGCATCGTACGCGCTACGTGGGAGGACTCCGGGGATACGAGCACCGTCTGGGCGCGAGCGATCGCTTCAGCTACGGTCGACCCGAGCGCGATCGCCTGGGTGCTCTTACAAGCGGCTGGAACCCAAGTGGGACCGACCGGGGGCGACACGCTATCTCATACGACGTTCGTTCAACGGCTGAATACCAAAGGGGGCCTGGCGCCCGCGACCGGCTGTGACCGGCTGCCGGACGTCGGCCGTAAGGCGTTCGTGCCTTACACCGCCGATTACTTCTTTTACAAGAATTAAGGACTGCGATAGGCGTGCACCTCGTCTGACACTACCCGCGCCCGATATCACGTGTGGCGGCCCGCGAAGTCGTTACGGCCCTGCGCGGCCGCCACATGCCAAACGCGAGGTCCAGCGCCTCTGACCGGCTCCTGGAGTTCCAAGGAGTTGGTCGACGCCCGGTCACCGCGGCTGCAGAATCGCGCCGCCGATCACCACGAGCACGAGAGGGGTGGAACGCCTCGACGACCGGAAACAGCCAGAGCGACTTGCGAATCGCTTCGCCAATCGCGCTGGCTTCTGGACGCTCGAAGAGGGGCAGCAACACTCGTGGCTCGTATTGTTACAGATCGATGAAGTCGCCACCCTCTGCGTCGTGCCGACGTCGTTGTGCACACCTCGTCGTTTGACAGATGCAGTCATTGCTGCAGGGCATGGACGAACTGGTCGAGTTCCGCGTCGTTGACATCCGACACGGCCCAGTAGGACATGCCCCCGAGCGTCCAGTGTCGCACGTGGAATCCTCGAATAGCCCGCGCGTCCGACGAGATAGCGTCGGACGCCTCCGGCCACACGAACACATTGATCGTGTGTTGTCCGCGCGCGTACACAAGCGCGGCGACCGGACGGCCCGCCACGTAGTCCAGCCGTCCCCCGGTCAGTGGGAAGCCGGCCTGGGCGAGATCACTGACCGGCGGCGAGTAGTCCAACTTGCCAAGGAACCAGGGTTTCACGGTGTGCTGATCGGTGGACCGAACATCAAAGAGGTGCTCACCCATCAACGCCCGCACATGACTACTGACGACCTCCTGCGCCACCGCGTCGACGGGGTCAAGTGTCCGCGCCGCGCGTGCCGACGATCGGACGAACAAGATCGAGCCGGTCAGGGAGGCGACCATGACGACAGCAGCCGCCCAGGCGAGCAGGTTCGACGTTGCTGTTGACCGCGGTCGAGCATGCATAAGCCGAGCGCGCAACGCATCAGGTGCCTGGTAGTAGGGCGCGCGTCGAACCATCCGGCCGATTGACTCCACGTGCGCCAGTCGCCGGTGACAGGCAGCGCACGTGTCCAAGTGATCCCGTACGGACGTCGAGACCGCCGACTCCAGTTCACGGTCCTGGTACGCGTCGAGCAGACCCTCGATCTCACGGCAATCCACGATGTTCTCCACTCATTTCGCTGGGAGCCAACACGCCCGCGAGCCGCTCGCGTGCCCGCGCCAGCCGCGACATGACCGTTCCAAGGGGGATCCCGACAACGGCGGCGATCTCTTTATACGACAACCCCTCGAGCTCCCGCAGCACGAGCACTTCCCGGAAATCCATCGGTAGTGTCTCGAGCGCGCGCCGTACCTGCTCGACGGTCTGTTGCTGGATCGCCTGCGCTTCGGGGTCAAGGCTCACGTCTGCTCGGTTGTCGGCATCCTCGCCAGCAACGATGGTGCCGCCACTTCCAGCACGGCGCGGAAACCGCCCGTACCACGTATTCCGGACGATGGTGAGCAGCCACGCGCGGGCGTCCTCGCCACGCAGGGACGAGAAAAACCGCAAGGCGCGCACATAGGCGTCCTGCACGAGATCCTGGGCGTCGGCATCATTCTTCGTCAGCCACCGCGCGTAGTTGAATGCTGCGTCCAGGTGCGGCAGGAGGACCTCCTCAAACGACCGAGGCATCGTCTACTCCTAAGACTCCATCCGCGGCAGGTTTATTCCGGAACCACATCAGCACCGCCCGCGGAATACATCCGCCATCGCCTTGGTCTGTATAAGCGGACGCGGGACGACTCCCTAACCCGCGATGGCAGACACCAGACACCAGACACCAGACACCCATGTCATTCATCGGCAAATTTCATCCGCTGCTCGTGCATTTTCCGATTGCCTTGGTGCTGGCGGCCGCCGCCGCCGAGCTCGTGGTCACCGCCGCGCCTCGCAAGGCCTGGCGCACTGTCGCCGTCGCGAATATCCGCGTCGGGGCGGCCATGGGCGTCGTCACGGCGATCACTGGCTGGCTGTTCGCGTCGTCGCCAGTGGTCGACGCCTCGACGTTTCTCGAATGGCATCGATGGTTGGGAATGGCCGGCGCGGCGGGCGCGATCGGCGCGGCGCTCCTGTCGTCGCGTCTGCACGTGTCATCGCACCGCTCGGTGTTCGCCTACCGCTTCATGTTGTTCGTCACCGCACTCCTCGTGGCGATCACCGGTCATCTGGGTGGAACGCTCGTGTGGGGAGCCAGGTTCTTTCAACCGTAATCGCTGATGTCTGATTGATAAGGAGAGTGTCTGTGAAGAACAGAAACGACCAGACGGAATGGGACCGTCGCGGTTTCCTGAAATGCATGGCGTGGGTCGGCACCGGCGCGATCTGGACCGTCACGGGCGGCATCCTCAAGGGAACGCCGATTGAGCACGCGGCGCGCTCCGGGGCCGGCGCCGGCGGGCTGCGGTTCGTGCAGATCAGTGACAGCCACATCGGCTTCAACAAGGACGCGAATCCGGACGTCACTGCGACGCTGCGAGCGGCGATCGCGAAAATCCACGCGTTGCCGCAGTCGCCGTCATTTGTGCTGCACACCGGCGATCTCACGCACCTGTCGAAGCCCGAGGAGTTCGACACGCTGCAGCAGGAGCTCACGGGAATCGGCGCGCCGGTGTTCTATGTGCCGGGCGAACACGACGTGCTGAATGACAACGGCAAGAGTTATCTCGAGCGCTTCGGGAGGAACACGAAGGGCGCCGGTTGGTACAGCTTCGACCAGGCCGGCGTGCACTTCATCGGGCTGGTCAACGTCGTCGATCTCAAGGCGGGCGGTATGGGCGCCCTCGGTGCCGAGCAGCTCGAATGGCTGGAGAGGGACGTGAAGCGGCTGAAGAGCAGCACGCCGATTGTGGTGTTCGCGCATATCCCGTTGTGGTCCGTCTATCCGGAGTGGGGTTGGGGAACCGACGACAGCGCCCGCGCGTTGTCCTATCTGAAGCGATTCGGATCGGTCTCGGTGCTGAACGGCCACATTCATCAGGTAATGCAGAAGGTCGAAGGGAACGTGACGTTCCACACGGCGATGTCCACGGCGTTCCCACAGCCCGCGCCCGGTGCTGCACCGTCACCTGGACCGATGAAAGTCGAGACCGATCAGCTGAAAAAAATGCTCGGCCTCGCGTCGATCGCCTACCACGACGTCCGCCACCCGATCGCCGTCACCGACTTGCCGCTCGACAACGCCGTGGCGTCGACCGGAGCCGATGGGCGACCAGCAGTTCTCGTATCGCCTTGAGGCGCCGCGTACGTGCCCCTAACTACTGAAGACCGCGCCGATCGGCATCGTCCCTTTGCAAAACAACAACCTGGGAAAAGGAGACAACAAACATGCGGATATTCGTCACAGCAAGCGTTCTGACGCTCGGCCTCGGCATATGGGGCTGCAGCGCCGGCAGCTATTCAAGCGCAAACAGTCCGGCAGCACCGACACCGATGACCCCTAACGGCATCGTCACAATCAATGTCGTCGCGATCAATGGCGCACAGTCGTTCTCACCCAACCCGGCGACACTTGCGGCGGGCCAGCTGGTCGTGTGGCACAACGTCAATAACACGGCGCATCGTGTGGTGCTGAACGATCGGTCAGTGGATACTGGCGATCTCGCGCCAGGGGCGTCGAGTAAGCCGATGGCCATCGGCGCGGCCGGCGGTCAGTATCACTGCTCGATTCATCCAGAGATGATCGGGAGCATCAATCAAGACACCTCGACAGTTCCACCCCAGTCGTCCTATTAGATGCGCTGTACGGCTTCCCTTAAGAATCGGTATGCCAGCCAGACCGTCCACGGCGAAAGGGACGTCGCGCATGGGGGGCCGACCGCCCAGGGACTGGCTCCCTTTCTTCACTCTCTCGTGGAAGTTCTCGTGAACGATCGTCACTGAACGAGATCTGCGCAGCGTCCACGGACGTTCGTCACGAGACACGCGCAGACTCCTAGACCGGGCGAGATGCGTCTTCCCCAGCCGGATACGTCAACGGCACTTGCACCGCATCGCCGTGGCAGCCTGTGCTCAGTTTGGGCTGCGAGTGGCACACGCGTCGGCACCTGTGCATGAAGGGGCCCGGGACTCGGCCGGGATAGACAGAACTTGAGACACGGATGCGGCTGCGGGTGTCCTGGACAAGTCACCAGGGGTTGACGGCCCCACCGCCAAAGCGAAAAGTGGGGCGCGTCGTCTTGCGCCCGAAGTTGACGGCGTCAGAGCGATTCCAAGAAGGCCAAGACGAGATTCGCGTGAACGTACACGCTCGCCCAGAGTAAAGCCATCGCGGTCCCATGGTGGATCGCAAACGCGTCAACGCTGCGCGACGGACATTGGGAAACGCCATGGCATCCTCGCGTCCACGAGCTGACGGTGGTTGCGGTTGGTCGCCGAGAGTATCCCGCGAATGTCCAGATGCTCGTCCGTTCCGCGACGAGCGGCTCGATTTCGCGTTCCTGCAGGACAGGCAACAGCTTGGCCTGGCCGACGCTCATCCTTCCGATCTCGTCGAGAAAGATGGAGCCGCGATTGGCCAGGGAGAACTGACTTTCGAAGTCGACCAACGGTCCTTGGGGCCACAGTCGCTCGGCTGACCCCGCGAGCCAGATGTGCCGCCTTCAGCCACGCTGGATAGTTAGGCGCCGCTGTGCCTTGTCTGGTCGATGAATGGGTATTTGGTTAGATAGTGGGAAAGCGCTCGGGGGCTGATGCCCATGAGCCTGGCGGCTTGTCGTTTGTGAGTCGACATTTCGAGAGCCTGTCGAAGCGTCTCGCACTCGATCCATTCGATGTTCTGGCGCAGCTTCAACGAGGGAACGCCAGCCGTCCGCGCGCTCACCGTCGCATCCACCGTGACCGCATCACGAGTAATCGTCGATCCGGTCGTCAACACAACGGCGCGCTCGATCGTGTTTTCGAGCTCACGCACGTTGCCCGGCCACTGATGCTCCTGAAGCGACGAGATCACGCCGTCCTCCAGCGCATCGATCGATTTGCCGCTTCGTGTCGCATGCTTGTCAATGAAATACTCCACCAGCATCGGAATATCCTCGACGCGTTCGCGAAGCGGGGGCACGACGATCGGGATCACGTGCAGGCGATAAAACAGATCGTCCTGGAACCGCCCCTCGTCCACGAGCTGACGGAGGTCGCGGTTGGTCGTCGCGATTACCCGAACGTCCACGTGCTCCGTCCGTTCCGCGCCGAGCGGATCGATTTCGCGTTCCTGCAGGACGCGCAACAGCTTGGCCTGCAGGCCGACGCTCATCGTTGCAATCTCGTCGAGAAAGATGGAGCCGCGGTTGGCCAGGGAGAACTTGCCTTTCTTCGTGCTGGTGGCGTCGGTGAACGCCCCTCTGACATGGCCGAGGAGCTCCGATTCCAGCATGGTCTCGGGAATGGCCGCGCAGTTGACCTTGATGAACGGCATGCCCTGCTGCGCGCTGCGATTGTGGACGGCGCGGGCAACCAGCTCCTTGCCCGTGCCGGTTTCGCCCGTGATCAACACGGTGCTGCGGGTCGCCGACACCAGCTCGATGCGACGGATCATGTCGGCGACGGCGCGGCTCTGGCCCACGATGCCATACTGGTAAAAGTGTCGGCCGACGATCGTCGGCTGGAGCGAGTCACTACGACCGTTTCTCACAAGCTTCACAGGCTCTCCTCCCGGAATTGCCATACCGACATCAACGGACTCGTTGGAACAATCGACCACCCAGCCGCTATGTGTGGAACAACTCGCTCTTGAGATGCTTCGCAATCGCCTCGGCCCGCCTGTACCGCGGTTCTCTCGGCCCCACACGAGAAAGCAGTCACTCCCAACCCCCTATTCCGGCGCTCAATGGTCGTCTCTGAGCGTTGGCGTCTGGCAGTTGGGAGTTGACGGACACGCTCTCGTCAGAAATGTCTTGACGGGAAGAGGCGAGACATCACTGGTCGTCCCCGAGCTTTGGAATCCCGGCCGCGAACCACACGCCACCGGTGTTGCGAATCAGAAGCACCGGGCTCGGGCATTCTGACGGCACAGAATTCAGCGTATCGTCGATTCGAAAATCGCCGTTCGGGTCGAGCGGAACACTGAAGGCGGTGTTGTGCTCGACGAAAGGGGCTGCTGCTTCACAGATCAACGTCGCGAAGACGCTTTGGTTTGCGTTTTGCCCGATGCTATTGCTGCTCGCCAAGAGCAAGCCGCGCCCTCTGACCCTGATACGGCCGTCAGTGTCGATGTCCGCTCTCAGGTCGGCGATCCTCCAGGGCCCGGCGCCAGGAAGGACTCCTCTCACGACGTTCAGCTTCACGTTGGGAAACGTTCCGTCTGGGTTCACTGGCCCCGCACCGTTTTGCACCGGGATGACACCAATGCCGCCGTCGAATCTCGCCAGAACGTCACGCTCATGCGCACTGACCGGCCCAACAATCCCTAGCGCCATTACCATCACCGCTGCTTTCGTCACCATCTCTGCACCTTCTCCTTCATGTGGGAACTGACGGCTGCGCTGCGGGAATCGCAGACGCTGCCACCGTTGATTCCCCGGACTCCTCATCTGGTCCACGTGGCTCACACCAGTACCTCGTCTGCCTCCTGTTCTCGTGGATGTGTGTCCTCTCTGGAATGCCGTACTGTTTCAGCTGGTTGCGATCGATATCGCCGCGATGCCACTGAGGAGTCCGGGCCGAGACTCGCTCGCCGTCCACAAAGATCCAAACAAGGTGAGCTTTCGAAATATTCCAACGCACAACCTGCTGCGCCGGCGGACCGCGAAGAGAAACGCGGTCGCGTTCACGCGATGACTCGCGTCGGAACGCCACGCCGTCTCGCGAGCGCCGAATCGACGATCGCGTGCATCTCTTGAAGCAGCAGGTCGGCGCGTTCGCGTTGTCCCTCCGCGAGGGCAATCTGGACGGCGTCACACAAGGCAAGTACCCGCCGACGCTCATCATTTCGGTACGCGTCGACCTCTCTCTTGCGTTGCCGTGTTCGTTCGGAGATATCCGCGAAGAGCGCCTTCATCGATCTGACTCGCCGTCAGCTGACGGGATGACCAATGCCTCTGTGCGCACTGACGTCCGCCGATGGCCTGCACCATCGAGCAGAGCAGCCGAAACGTCGTAGTCACCGCCCGGAACATTTCGAAAATCGAACGAAATGGTTTGCGGCGCCTCATCGCCGTCGATCTGAACTCGAGAGCTTCGGTAATGCCCCTCTGACTCGGCGACAACCTCGAGTGTCCTGTTCGCCGCGTCAGGGACGAGGCGGACGCGTACTACCAGGTTCGTGGGGCGAACGAGCGTGACGGGGATACAGCGATCGTCAGTGGTTCGCGTGCGTTTGCGGACACCGCCAACGAGAGAAACAGCACCGGTGCGAAGAGGTAACTTCTCATGCCTCCGTAGATTCGTCTGATGTCGCGTCTATTCCGCACCGCCCCGACGGGAATAAGCACGGACGTCGCTTGGTCTATACACACGAGCGCACCGATGCGCATGTGGATCCCATTTGGAGGAGGAGTGATCGACCGTGCAATTCCGAAAGATGATCGCGGCGATTCTGGTGGCCTTTGGACCGGCCACGGGTGTATTCGCGCAGGGCGCCCAGACCGGCACGATTCGCGGCGTGGCGCGCGATCAACAGACGCTGCCACTTCCCGGTGTCACCGTGACCGTCGCTTCGTCGGCGCTGCAGGGACCGAGAGTGGAAGTCACCGACACAAATGGCGGCTACACGTTCGCGACGCTGCCTCCGGGCGCTTACGAGGTGAGCTACGAGCTGGCTGGCTTCGAAACCGTCAGGCAACGAACGACCGTCCTGCTCGGACTTCCGGTGGAGTTCAACGTCACGCTTAACGCGGCCGGCTTCGCGCAACTGGTGGTCGTTGTCGCGGAAACGCCGGCGCCAATCGCGACGGCGATTGTCGGCGCCGACTTCAAGCACGAGGAGGTCGAGTCGCTCGCGATGCCGCGCACCCTGGCCTGGATCGCCGAACTGTCGCCCGGTCTCACGAACATCACGCCCAACGGCAACCAGGTCTCCAAAAACGGTGCCTTTGCCTTCGACAACGTGTTCATGATCAACGGCGTCGACGTCAACGACAACCTGTTCGGCTCGCCGCAGAATCTCTCCATCGAGGACGCCATTCAGGAGACTCAGACGCTGACGTCGGGCATCAGCGCCGAGTACGGGCGATTCTCGGGCGGCGTCGTGAACGCGATCACGAAGAGCGGCGGGAACACGTTTTCCGGCAGCCTGCGCGACGATCTGACGAATCCGAGCTGGAGCACGGAAACGCCGTTCGAGGTCACGAACAAGACGCCGCACAAGCGTGTGCGCCACGGCTGAGCAGGTCTCACGCTCCGCCGCGGCTCGGGGAACACCCCAGTCACGTCCGCGCAATGACGAGCGAACATCTGTTCGATGTGCGCTCCTCGTACGAGCACACGGTTAAGCCCTGGTTCCAGGGCAAACTGGATTTCTCGCCGCCAGTGGCCGATCTTGCCTCGACCGGATTTCCCCTTATCGGCGGCGGCGTGGATTCCATCGTGGGCCGGTCCGTCGCCGCCCTGGTGCATCAACGGC
>Ga0209438_1000209_pt1 | contig 16513 bp, 12 predicted proteins | sample GraSoi_2013_20cm_FD_185825 | JGI IMG/M metagenome (GOLD analysis project Ga0209438, IMG submission 185825) | Grasslands soil microbial communities from the Angelo Coastal Reserve, California, USA - Sample 9_17_2013_20cm (SPAdes) (version 2) | ecosystem: Environmental > Terrestrial > Soil >...
CCATGCGCTCGGCGAGCGCGGCGATGGTGTGTGACGGGTTGCGGACCGTCGGTGTCGGCAGCACCGCGCCGTCGCAGACGATCAGGTTCGGGTGGCCGAACACGCGCCCTAGGTGATCGACGACGCCGTTGTCGGCAGACGTCCCGATCGCGCAGCCGCCGAGCGGGTGTAGGGTCAGCAGGCTCTTGAGCAGCGTCCAGGTGGGAAGCGAGCGGAAGCGGCCGCCGGTCGCCTCGGTCAGGTTCTGGTGCATCGCTTCCATCGCCTTGAGCACGCCTTCGGAGCCCTCGACGCGCCACGCGAGGTCGAGCACCCGCTTCCACGGCATGAACCAGCGGCGCTTGAGCGAGATGGTGCCGTCGCCGGCGTCCTTGCCGGCGCCCAGCCAGAGCAGCAGGTTACGGAGCGGCGTGTCGTTGCGCAGATGCTCCTCGAGCTCGTGGAGGAGATGCCGCCCGAAGGGCGTGCGGATGCCGCGATCCAGGTACGCCTTCACCGCGTTGAGCACCGCATTCGGGAACCCGTCATCCTCGATCACGAAGCGCTCGTTCCGGAAGCCGCCGTCCGCGAAGTCGAGGATGCTGGAGATCGTCGGGCCGGTCGACTGCCTGACGTGCTCGTCGCGCGAAAAGACCGCCATGGAGATGAAGTTGGCGTTCGCGCTCCAGCGCGCACCGAGCGTTCGACTGAGCGACGGCAGCGTCCTGTACTGATCGCGGCAGCGCAGCAGCAGCTCGGTGCTGCCGAGACTCCCGGCGGCGAGGACGACGCGCGCGGCGTATTCCTCGCCGCGAATCAGGCGTCCATGCTCGATCCGGTCGAAGACGACGCGATAGTTGGCGCCGGCCGGTTCGATGACGCGAACCAGGTGCAACGGTCGCACCTCGGCGCCCTTCTGTTCGGCCCGCGGAATGTAGTTGACGTCGAGCCCGTTCTTTGCGCGCACGTCGCAGCCGATGTCGCAGTTCCCCAGGTGGATGCACGTGCCCTGGGCGTGTCCGTGCGCGTTGGTGAACTGGCGCGAATGTGTGGGATTGAACGGATCCTCGAGCTGGTAGTTCCAGTCGTTGGAGAAGCTGACCGACAGCGGCGCCTTGGAGAACCGACTCGCGTAACCCAGGTTTCTCGCCGCATCGCGGGCGATTTCGAACCGCCGCGTCAGCTGGCCGTCGGGGAGCACCTGCAGGTCCATCTCGCGCGCAACCGTGTCGTAGTACGGCTTGAGCTCCTGGTGGGTGATCTCGGCCGGCCACCCTTCGGTGAAGACGTCTGGAGTGGCCTCGACGGCCACGCTGCTGTAACTCAGCGAACCGCCGCCGACGCCGGCGGCCTGCGCCACCGTCATCCCGCGGTAGAAGCGCATGTCCATCCAGCCGTTGAGCAGCCCTGGATGGGTGTCGCTGAAGATCCAGGGGTCGGTGGGCTTCCTCGGGTAGGTGCTCGGCTCCCACCGGCGGCCGCGCTCGAGGACGAGCACGCGCATGCCCTTCTCGGCCAGGCGGCGGGCCATGATCGCGCCGCCGAAGCCGCTGCCGATCACGATGACGTCGAAGGATGTGGGCATGGCCGGCGCTTTGGATCGCCGCGCTTCAGCGGCGGACGCGCTCTTCCCTCATCCGGACGTAGGTGGACGAATCGTTACGGTCGTCGCGCCAGCGCGGGTGGTGGAACTGAATGACGTGGTCGCCGTTGTACGAGCAGATCGCTTCGCTGAATCGCAGGGTGCCGATGCGTTGCCAGTCGTCCACCGTCACGCGCGACAGCCCCTGGACGCCGCTCTCCCGGCCGTAGTCCGACACGCAGATGTCGAACACCATGGAACCGGTCGGCGCCGCGTCGCCCGGATTGAACATGTGGCCGTAGATCTCCTCGCGGAAATCGAGATGGTGGCCTTCAACCCGGCGCTGCCCCTGCGCCATCCTGAACATCAGGTGCTTGGGTGCATGGGCCGGCACGGCGGGATCCTTGCCGAGCTCTGCGGGCTGGTAGACCTGGCGGGCGTTGGCCACCTTGTCGAGTCGCTGGAAGATCGGGCCGGCGCGAAGCATGATGAGAAAGTAAATCCCGCGGCGGTAGGCATGCACGCTCGGCGTGTTCACGAGCTCGGCATCGTTGACGTAGGCGGTGCGCATGCCGCCGAGATCCTCCTGCACGATCACGCTGGCCGGAATCAGCGGCGTGGGGTGCTCCGGATCCGTCGTCGGGTAGATCTTCATGCCGAGGCTGAACGACCGGCGCTGACCACGTTTGGTCTCGTTGCCGTCGGACGAGAAACGGCCGATGGTCAGCCCCTTCGATCCCTTCGCGTAGTAGCCGGTGTACTGGCTGTTCTCCGTGATCTCCCAGGTGCCGAGGACGCAGATGCCGTTCGGCGCGATGATGCGCCGCCATCCCTTGCCGTCCGGGCCCCAGCGGAGGTCGGCCTGCGAATCCATCGATCGGGCCGAGGCCTGCCGGAACTTGTTCTCACCTGAGAACAGCCCGCGCCACGCATTCCGAATCGTGGACCTGAACAGCGGCAGCGGACCAGGCTCCTGACCGCAGGCACCTCCACGATACGGGTTCTGGTAGAGGGCCTTGCGGACCTCCGAGTACCGTGACCCGCGATAGGCGCGGTCCTCGGCCGTCATCTCTTGCGGCCCATGCAGGTTGACCAGATCGAAGTTCCACTGTGTCATCGCGCCGCCACCGCCGCCACCGTGATTTCCTTTTCCGCCCGTTCCTTGATCACCCGCATCGAGTTCCGCATGTAACGGTTCCAGAGGATCCTGATGACCGGGAAGAGCATGACCATCGCGAGCAGATTGCGGCTCTCCGCCGTGTAGGTCCACTTCAGGTGCGTGCCCGTGCCCTCGTCGGTGAACCACCACTGGCCGCCCGCCTCGCGCACCAGCATGCCAACCTGCCGGCTCGAGAACTCGGTGAGGCGGTACGCAAAGTAGTCGGGCGCGGTCGCGACCTTGACCGTCTCTCGACAGGTGGTCTCGTCGGAGAGATGGACGATGCGAGTCGAGCCGGCGACGTCCCATGGACCGGTGGTCCCCGTCGTCTTCGTGCAGCCCGGCAGCCCGGCCTCGTCGCGTACAACGCTATCGAGCTGGTCGTAGAACACACCGGGGACGAGCCACGTCCACAGCGCTCGTCTTGGAACCGCGATTGTCGCGATCACAGTGGTGGCAACCTTGGCCATCCGGTCCGCCTTGATGTCGATGGAGGGAGTCGGGGGGTACGGCAGGACATGATATGAGTAACCGTCCGCCTGAACAACAAGGATCCAAATTGATCCGTGCAATCACGTAGGCGGTTGCGAGGAGGTCACGTGACACCGTCCGCGTCCGACCCCATCTTCCAGCCACTGACCATCAACGGATTGCGGTTGAAGAATCGCGTGGTGCGCTCAAGCATCGGCGGCCGCGCCGACTATTACGACGGCTCGATGTCAGAAGCGCGGATCGCGTGGGAGCGCCGCTTCGCGCGCGGCGGTGTGGGCGCGATCATCTCCTCCAATGTGGGCATCCGCACCGACGGCATCGCGGTGCCCGGCTACGCGAGCATCGATCACGACCGCACGATCCCGTCGTGGCGCCGGCTGATCGAGGAAGTGCACCGGCACGACTGCCGCTACGTCATCCAGCTCCACTTCTCCGGGCGGCAGCGCGACCTTCCGCGCAAGGAATTCCTCGGCGTCAACCCGCCGAGCTCCACGGACAGGCCGGATCTGCTCTACGGGCTGCGCTGCCGGCGCATGACGATTCCCGAGATCCGCGGCTTGGTACGAGCCTACGCCGATGCCGCGCGGCGCGCCCGCGCGGCTGGTGCCGACGGTATCGAGATCGTCGCCTGCAACGGCTACATCCTCCATCAGTTCCTCTCCGGAGCCATCAACGACCGCAGCGACGAGTACAACGGCGACCTCAGGATGCGCGCCCGCCTCCTGCTGGAAGTGCTGGCCACCGTCCGGGCCGAAATCGGCAGGGACTTCTTCGTGTCGATGAAACTTAGCGGACGGGACGAGCACAACGCCTTCATGGCGCCGTTCGTTCGCGACGTCGGCAACACGATCGACGACACGATGCAGGTCTCGCGCTGGCTGGCCGAGGTGGGGCTGGACGCCATCCATGTGTCGCAGGGCGATACGTTCCCGCACCCGTTGGTGCCCGCCGGGCTGCTGCCGGCCGACGACTCGAGATACAGCCTCGCCGGCCTGTTCTACGAGGGCACCCGCGTCCCGCTCACCTTCTTCCTGATGCAGTTCGCGGTATTCCGGCGTCTGTTCGAATGGAACTGGGGCCGGCGCATGGCGTTCAAGCGAAACGGCCGCCTGCTGCCGGAGAAGATCGAAGGCATGAACCAGTACGACGCGGCGAAGATCAAGGCCGCATCGGGCCTGCCGGTCTTCTGCGTGGGCGGCTGGCAGACGGCCAGCCGGATCCGTGAGGCGCTCCAGGCTGGCCATTGCGATGTGGTGTCGATCGCGCGCGGCCTGCTGGCGAATCCGAACCTGGTGCATCGGTTCGCGGAGGGACACGACGCCCCCGAGCGCCCCTGCACATACTGCAACAAGTGCCTCGTCAACGCGCTGCTGCAACCGCTGGCCTGCTGGGAGGAAAGCCGCTTCGCGAGCCGCGACGAGATGTTCGAGGAGGCGTACCGTATCTACAAGGAGGCGGCGGTCGGCAGGACCAGTGCCGACGTCGTCGTCGGCACCGGGGTGTGACGCCTGAAGAACCGGCCTCCGTGACGAGGGCCGGTGAAAGGTCTCATGCGAACGGTGCCGGCGAGAACACGGACATCACCTGGGCCAGCATCTCTTCACGGCCTCCCGGGAACCGGCTTTCCTCGTAGCAGCCGAGCGGGTGCTCGACGACGTGCACCAGGCACTTGTTGCAGTAGGTGCACGGCTTGTCCGCCCGATCCTTGCCGGCCTGGAACTGCTTGACGAGGTCGTTGTTGGCGACGAGCGGGCGCGCCGCGCTGACGGCGTCGCAGTCGCCGCGCGAGATGGCGTTGCGGATGACCGACGCCGTCTGGAACCCGCCCGTGCAGATCACGGGAACGGTGACGGCCTGCTTGATCTTGCGCGCGTCCGGCAGGTTGGCGCCCTCGATTTTGTCCGCCGGCACGCCCGCGTGCAGCCACTGCTCCCTGAAGATCGGTCCCGTCACCGCGCCGCGGAACAGCAGCAGGTTGCGGAACGTGTGCGTGCCGCTCGACGCGAGCTGCTCGTACACCTGGCTGAGGACGTCGACGGGGAGGTCGCTACCCGCGGGATTCTTCGGGTGGGGGAACGAGCTGCCCGTCGAGACGTGCACGGCATCGACGCCCGCGTCCACGAGCCAGCGGCAGACCTGGATGGAATCGTCCACCGTGTTGCCTTTCCCCTCGAATTTCAGGAACGCCAGGTCGTTGTTGTGTTCGGTGGCGCTGATCTTCATCTGCAGGTGAAAATCGTTGCCGACCCGCTTCCGAATCGCCTTGACAATCTCGATCACGAACCGGGCCCGGTTCTGTAACGAACCGCCGTATTCGTCGTTTCTATCGTTGATGGCGGAGCTCAGGAACTGCGTAATCAGGTAGCCGTTCGCGCCGTGCAGCTCGACGCCGTCGAGGCCCGCCTCGCGGGCCCGCCGCGCCCCTTCGGCGAAGGCGTTGACCGTGTCGGTGATCTCTGCCTTCGTCATCGCCGTGCACTCGAAACCGTGCAGCGGGTCGGCCTTGCTCGTCGAGCTCTGCCCCTTCTCGTACTCGATGCCGGGGATGTCGCGCTGCCGGCCGCCGTGACTCAACTGGAGTATGAACCTGCAGTCGAACGGGTGGACGGCCTCACCGACCTTGCGCCAGAACGGGATGCGCTCGTCGCGGTCGATCGTCGCGTAGCCCGGCATGATCCGCCCGTGGATGTGGACGGGGACGAACGACGAGACGATGGCGCCGACGCCGCCGCGCGCGAACTTCGTCTCCCAGTTGATGCGCGCCTGGTTGCCCGAGCCGTCGTAGTTGTCGAAGCGCCCCGAGATGTTCGATCGGAAGACGCGGTTCTTCACCGTGAGATTGCGGAACTTGAGTGGTTCGAAGAGGATGTCCGGCATGCGGCGCATGCTAGCGAGGCCCGCGTGCCAGCACAACGACTTTCAACCGGATTTGCGCGGAAATCGTGCACACATACTTTCAGTTTTGGTGATGATGGGTTAGGGTTGTCATCCCTCACCCCACTTCGGCAAGGAGCGTCGCGATGACCCGGTGTGCGGCTGCTGTGTGCGCGGCCATCATCGCCGTGAACGTCCTCAGTTGCGGTCCCCGCGACCCGCGGCCGGGCACCGTCCAGGACGAAGCGATGCGTGCCGGCGTCAAGCCCGAAGAGATGCTGCGCCCGACGCCCGACTACTTCCGCGACATGGACGACAACGTGCCGCGCCCCACGCTCAACCAGGCGGACATCGAAGGGCGCAACATGTGGATCGTCTGGACCGGCGGCAACGATCGCATGTGGGATCGGCTGACGGTCGACAGCCTCGGCACGTTCGACCTGCTGAAGACGATTTCCTCGCATCCGCCGACCGGCGATTACAAAGTCGAGTACTCGCGGCGCAATCGCTGGCGCTACCTCGGCCTTGTCAACGAGCCGTGCTTCAAGGAGCCCACCGGACCCGATCCCAATCGCTTCGGTCTGTGGCTCGACGTCCGCGATCCGGCGTGCCCGCCGGATCCGTTCGCCGACGCCAACAAGTACCCAGGCGTCAAGATCGGTGCGCGCGGCCGGACCGTGCCCGTCGGCTCCTACTACGGCGAACCAACGGGAGTCGTCGGCCTGCGCCTGTTTCCAAACCCGGACTTCGACGAGAACGCGCGGGCACGCTGGGACTCCGAGCGCTACTACAACGACGCCACCTACTACTTCGATCCGAAGCTGGTGCGGCCGTACCGCGTCGGGATGACGTGCGGCTTCTGTCATGTCGGGCCCAATCCGATCAGGCCGCCGGCCGATCCCGAGGCGCCGAAGTGGGAGAACCTGAGCTCGAACGTCGGCGCGCAGTACTTCTGGTGGGACCGCATCTTCAACTGGATGGGAGACTCGAACGAGGCGAGCTTCTTCTACCAGGCGCTGCACGTCTCGCGCCCCGGCACGCTCGACACGTCGCTCGTTTCGACCGACAGCATCAACAACCCGCGCACCATGAACGCGGTGTACTACCTGGGCCCCCGGATGGGCGAGGCGCGCAAGTGGGGCAAGGAATCGATCAGCGGGGGCGAGCGCTACAACAAGCAGTTCAACGATTACCTGCCCGCGAGTGACCCGCTGTCGCGGTTCTTCGTCTGGCCCGGCACCGTCTGGACGCCGCGCGTCCTGAAGGACGGGTCCGATTCCGTCGGCGGCCTCGGTGCGCTGAACCGCGTGTACATCAACATCGGGCTGTTCAGCGAGGAGTGGCTGCTGCACTTCCGCGCCATCATCGGCGGCAAGGCGATTTCGCCGATTCCGATCGCGACGGCGGAGAAGAATTCCGCCTACTGGCGCGCCACGGAGATGCGGACGCCCGACATGGCGCGCTTCTTCCTCGCGAGCACCGATCCCCATCACCTGAAGGACGCGCCGGGATCCGGGCAGTACCTGACGGACAGCCAGGCGACGCTGACGCGCGGCAAGGACGTGTTCGCCGAGCGCTGCGCCCGCTGCCATTCGAGCAAGCAGCCCGACGTGCCGGCCGCCATCGATCTCGAGAACGCCAACGGACCCGATTACCTGACGAAGTGGAACCAGTACTGGACCTGGACCAAGACCGACGCGTTCAAGGCGTCGATGCGCCAGATCGTCGCGAAAGACGACTTCCTCGACGGCAATTATCTGTCGACCGAGCTGCGGGTGCCCGCCACGCTGCTCGGCATCAACGCGTGCAGCCCGCTGGCCACCAACGCCATCGCCGGCAACATCTGGGACAACTTCTCCTCGCAGTCGTACAAGCAGCTGCCGGCGGTCGGGTCGATCAAGGTCCGTCATCCCGTCACCGGCGCCGAGTACGACTATCCGCTGGCCGGCGGCGGCCGCGGGTACATCCGCCCCGCGTCGCTCATCAGCGCCTGGTCGACCGCGCCGTTCCTGCAGAACAACACGGTCGGGCATTTCGAATGGAGTCCGTCCGTCGACGCGAGGATGAATTCGTTCCAGGACTCGATCGAGCAGATGCTGTGGCCGGAAAAGCGCCAGAAGGACGCGCTGTTCCTGAGCGAGAACGGTCCCGGCGTCGGCATCATCGACCGCATCACCACCGACAGCTACCTCGAGATCTCGGAGGCCTACATCCCCGATTACCTCCGGCCGTTCGTCAACGTGGGCCGGCGCCTGTTTCCGTTCATCGGGGGCAGCGGATACTCGGTCAAGCTGGGTCCGTTCCCGAAGGGCATGCCCGTGGGGCTCATCACCAACATGGACATGCTCGGCTCGGAGCTGACACCCGCCGAGCGCGAGGAACATCAGAAGCGGGTCCTCTCGCTCCTCCGCCGGACGAAGGAAGAGCTCAGGACGCGCGCCGACCTCGGCACCGTCCTGGGCAACCTCGTGGACGACATGCTCGCCGTCAGCAAGTGCAAGGACTTCGTCGTCAACAAGGGCCACTACTTCGGGACGTCGTACTTCGCGGAAGAACCCGGGCTCAGCGACGACGACAAACGCGCGCTCATCGCCTTCATCAAGACGTTTTGACGTGAAGCGCCGGGACCTTCTGAAAGCGGCGCTCGCGTTGCCCGTGCTGCGGGTTCCGCGGGCGCGCGCGCTCGCTCGACCCGCCGCGAGGCAGCAGCCGGCGCCGCAGGCCCCCGCCTCCGCCGACTTCGTCGTCGTCGGTTCGGGCGCCGGCGGAGGGACGCTCGCCGCCCGTCTCGTCGAAGCCGGCTATTCCGTGGTCGTCCTCGAAGCCGGCGGCGATCCGCAGGTGGTCGAATACGACGTGCCCGCGTTCCATCCCTTCGCGACCGAACACGAGGCGATGCGGTGGGACTTCTTCGTCCATCACTACTCGAACCCCGACCGGGAGCGGAGCGATCCGAAGTACATCGCCGAGAAGGGGGGCGTCTGGTATCCGCGCGCCGGCACGCTGGGCGGGTGCACGGCGCACAACGCGATGATCTTCGTGTATCCGTCGAACCGCGACTGGGATCAGCTTGCCGATCTCACCGGCGACGCGTCATGGCGCGCCGAGAACATGCGGCCCTACTTCGAGCGCCTCGAGGACTGCCGTCATCGGCGGGTGGCGCGCTTTCGCAACAAGCTCGGCGTGAACCCGAGCCGGCACGGCTATGACGGCTGGCTGACCACCGAGAAGGCGTCGCCCGCGGCGGCGATCCGCGACCGGAATCTCCGGCGGCTGTTCGTCTCGTCCATGCACAACGCGCTCAAGGAAGTCGGCATCCCCACCAAGGGGCGGCTCGAGAGCCTCGGCGATCCGAACGACTGGCGCGTGGTGTCGGAAAACGAGTTCGGCGCCTGCTATACGCCGATGACGACGCGCAACTACCAGCGCGTCGGCGCGCGCGAACGGCTGAAGGACGTGCGCGAACGATATCCGGACCGGCTGACGATCGAGCTGAATGCGCTGGCGACCCGCGTGATCTTCGACGAGCAGAAGCGCGCGACTGGCGTCGAGTACCTGAAAGGTGAGCGCCTGTATCAGGCGCACGCGACGCCGAGCACGTCACCTGGCGAGGCACGCCAGGTTCGCGCTCGCCGCGAAGTGATCCTCGCCGGCGGCGTGTTCAACTCGCCGCAGTTGCTGATGCTGTCGGGCATCGGTCCCGAAGCGGAGCTGCGACGGCACGAGATTGCGCCCGTCCAGATCCTCGAGCGGGTCGGCAAGAACCTGCAGGACCGCTACGAGGTGGCGGTCGTCAACCGGCTGGAGCGGCCGTGGGACTCGCTGCGCGGCGCGACGTTCACCGAGGCGGACCCGCAGTATCAGCAGTGGAAGTCGAGCCGCACCGGCATCTACACGACCAACGGCGTTCCGATCTGTGTCATTGCGCGGTCGACCGGTGCGCAGCCGTCACCGGACCTGTTCTGCTACGCGCTGCTCACCGATTTCCGCGGCTACAAGCCCGGCTACTCGAAGGTCGTGCGCGAGCACCTGAATTACCTGACATGGGTCGTGTTGAAGGGGCACACCAGCAACACGGGCGGAGAGGTGACGCTGGCGTCAAAGGACCCGCGCGTCCGGCCGGCGATCAACTTCAAGTACTTCGACGAGGGGACCGACACGGCTGGCGACGATTTGACCGCGGTCGTGAAGGGCATCTCGCTCGTGCGCCGGATGACCGCGGGCCTGGGCAAGCCGCTCGGCATGGTCGAGGAGATGCCTGGTCCGGACTATCCCTCGGAAGAAACGCTGCCCGAATTCGTCCGCACCCATGCGTGGGGTCATCACGCCTCGTGCACCTGTCCGATCGGGCCCCGGGATCGTGGCGGGGTGTTGAGCGGCGATTTCAAGGTGCACGGCGTCGAGGGGCTGCGCGTCGTGGATGCCTCGGTCTTTCCGCGCGTGCCGGGGCTGTTCATCGTGAGCGCGGTCTACATGATCGGCGAGAAGGCGGCGGACGTAATTATCGCGGAGGCGCAGGGAAAGAAAGTCGGTCCGGCCGCGCGGATTCCGGTGACCGTGTGATCCGCCGCGTCTATCGCGACGACGACGCGTTCAGCTCGTCGTAGATGGCCTGGACGGCCAGCTTCAGGCCCTCGGACGTGTAGCCCTTGTACTTGTCCGTTTTGATCGACGCCGCCGCAGCGTCGGCGGTCTTGCCAGCGCGACGTGCGGTCTGCACGTCGTTCAGCAGATCCGCGGTGTACCGCTGATACTCCTGCAGGTCGCTCCACTTCATCAGCGGGCTGTGGCCCGGGACGACGATATCGACGTTCTTGACCGTGGCAACGGCTTTCGACAGCGTCTGCGGGAACGCGACGCCGCTGCCGCCGTTGGCGCGATCGATGCGCGGCGCGTCTTTCCTCGCGAAGAGGTCGCCCGTCTGCAGCACGCGCAGCGCCGGGAAGTAGACCATCGCGTCGCCGTTGGTGTGCCCGGCGCCGAAGTAATACAGGTCGATGCGCTCGTTGCCGCTGCCGATCGTCAGCGTGTCCTTGAACGTCCGCTTCGGCAGGAACACGGCCTTGTCGCCCTTGAAGGCGTCCATCTTCGCCATGTTCGTCTTCGTGTTCTCCTGCGCGACGATCTCGACGCTCGTGCCGAACTTGTCGTCGTTGCCCGTGTGGTCCCCGTGCGTGTGCGTGTTGATGATCATCGTCACCGGCTTGCTGGTGATCGACTTCACGCGCTCGAGGAACGTCTGGCCCCAGCCGGCGAGCTTCGTGTCGATGAGCACGACGCCGCCGTTGGTGATGAACACGCCGACGTTGCCGCCGCTGAACGTGGCGTCGTTGCCTGGCGTGGAGCTGGTGAGGACGTAGTAGTTGTCCGAGACCTTCTGAACGTCGATCACCTGTTTGGTCTGCTGCGCCGCGGCGATCGATAGCGCGCCAACGACGAGCAGGGCGCCGAGCACGAGCGTTCTCTTCATAGTCAGCCTCAACGGCGGGTCCGCGGCGCGATGGAGGCACTACGTGCCGCGGGACCCGCCCCACGTACGTAGGCCGGGTTCCGCAGTGCGAACTGAATCCATCGCACTGCGGACCCGGCGGCAGATCATACTCTCAGTTCACCGCGGAGAATCGTCACGGCACGTCCGGCCATCCGCACGCGATCGCCGGCGAGCGTCACCCGCAGGACGCCTCCGCGCGGCGACGCCTGGTAGGCCATGAATGCGGTCTTGCCGAGCCGCGGCGCCCAGTACGGTGCGAGCGCGCAATGAGCGGAGCCGGTGACCGGGTCCTCGTCGATGCCGGAGCCCGGCGCGAAGAACCGGGAGACGAAATCGAAGCCGGGCGTCGAAGCCCGGCTGGTGACGATGACGCCGCGCACCTGAATGCGGCGGAGCATCGCGAAGTCCGGTGTCAGCGACCGGACGTCGTCCTCGTTCGCCATCTCGACGAGGTAATCGAACTGGCTGAGCGACACACGCACGGGTTGCGTGCCGAGCGCCTCGATCAATCCATCGGGCGGCGGCGACGGCTGCGCGACCGTGGCGGGGAAGTCCAGCTCGATCAGCTCTCCCTCGTGCTTCGCGGTGAGCACGCCGCTCTTCGTGTGAAACTTCGCCGTGTCACCCGCGGCCAGCAGGCCTTCCTCGAGCAGCGCGTGCGCGGTGGCCAGCGTCGCGTGGCCGCACAGCGCGATTTCGACGGTGGGCGAGAACCAGCGGAGCGACCAGGCGCCGTCCTCGCGGCGCACGAACGCGGTTTCGGAGAGGTTCATCTCGGCCGCGACGTCCTGCATCCATTTCTCCTCGACGCCGGCGCCGTCGAGCAGGCAGACGGCCGCAGGATTGCCCGTGAACGGAGCGTCGGCGAACGCGTCGATCTGAAAGAGTCGCATGAGAATGGAATCCTATGACACGCCGCCGTTGAAATGTGTGTCGAACACCGCGCGCGTGATCTCGAAGACGACGCTTTCGCGTCCGCCCGGCTCGCGTCTCTTCATGCCGAGGCGCACGCCGCCAATCTTCTCCATCGCGCGCTGCGATCGCCGGTTGTCCGGGCCGACCAGGAAGACGACCGAGTTGACGAAGCGGAAGGCGTGCCGCAGCATCAGCTCCTTCATCTCCCGGTTGTAGACGCCGCCCCAGTACGCACGCGGCAGGAACGTCCACCCGATTTCGATCTCGCGGCGCGCTTCGTCGAAGCCGTAGTAGCGCGACGAGCCGATGATGCGGCCGGTTGCGCGGTCGATCACCGCGAGCGCGCCGCCCGACGCCAGCGCGCCCCGGAAGAACTCTTCCCTGAACACGGCTTCCTTGTAACGGTCGCTCACCGGGTGCTGTTCCCAGATTCGCGGGTCGGACGCGACGGCGTACAGATCGTCGAAATCCTCAGGCCGGAGCGGCCGGAGCTCGAGCAGAGCGCCCGTCAGCGTGGGTTGCAGCTCGAAGGGCATCGATGCAGGTATAATCCCGCAGTTTTCGAAAGGTTTGTCCGTGAGACAACTTCTGATCACTCTTGCATCCGTACTTGTCCTCACGTCGTCTCTGCACGCACAGGCTCGCGGCGGCGACGACACACGCGATGTCAGCACGGGAACGCCGGCCCCCAACGGTCTGGGCATCGAGGGCGGCGTGGTGTACATCAATCCCGGAACGCCCGTGGTGCCCGACTCGGAGGTGAACAGCCAGCCGGTTCCGCGGCTGCCTGACGGCAAGATCGATCTGACCGGACCGTGGGTTGGCGGCGGCACCGTCGCCGACATCGAGCGCGACGGCGGCCTCAAGCCGGGCGAGCTGCCGCTGCTGCCTGACGGCAAGATCGATCTGACCGGACCGTGGGTTGGCGGCGGCACGGTCGCCGACATCGAGCGCGACGGCGGCCTCAAGCCGGGCGAGCTGCCGCTGCTGCCGTGGGCGAAGGAGCTGCGCGACAAGCGGAAGTCACAGGACGACCCGTACACCGCGTGCCTGCCGATGAGCGTGCTGCGGACGAACCCGTACCCGTGGAAGTTCGCGATGTCGTACACCTCGAAGGGTCTCTCGCACATCTACATCCTTCACGAGCTGATGGACGACGGCGCGCACCGCGTCGTCTTTATGGACGGCCGCAAGCACCCGGCGGGCCTCATTCCGTCGTGGGTCGGACATTCGATTGGTCGCTGGGAAGGGGACGCGCTCGTCGTCGACACGGTGGGCTTCAACGACAAGTTCTGGTTCGATCGCCGCGGGACGCCGCATTCCGAGCAGCTCCACATCGTCGAGCGCTACACGCGTCCGAACTACGGGACGCTCGTCAACGACGTCGTCCTGGAGGACCCGGGCGCGCTGGCGCACCCGGTGAAGCTGCAGTTCAAGGCAAGACTGATGCGGCCGGACAAACAGACCGGCACCGGCGACCTGATGGAGTTCATCTGCAACGAGGACAACCAGTACGGATCGGCCGGCGGCTTCAGGCCCGGGACTGGCGCAGGGAACGGCACCAACATTAACAACAGATGACAGGACTCACCCAGCTCCTGCACGCAAAGTAACCACCGCGGCGAGTCTTGGTGACTCGCCGCGGCCGGCTTCGCATAGACTCGCGCTCGTGTAAGTCATTCCCCGCAATTCGCGTAGACATCCAAACGCCTCACGTCATTCCTCGCCGTTTCTCCCGCCTTGAGGAGGACATCATGAAGAAAGTCATGTTCCTGCTACTGGGTCTCGCTCTCATGCTGCCGGGGACCATTCGAGCACACAACGACGATCAACGAGATCACGACGATCAACGGGATCACGATCGGGACCGCGACGAGCGCGGCGCCCGAGGCGACGAGCATCACGAGCACAACGTCAGGACCCCCGTCCGTCTCGTCGGAGTCATTCCCGTTCCGGGGAACCCTGTGACGAGCGCTGACATCGCGTGGACCGATCCGGCGACCGAGCGGTACTACTTCGCGGACCGATCGAATTTCGGCGTGGACATCATCGACGCTGAAGACGATGTCTTCGTCGGACGCGTCACCGGCATGGCCGGACCGAATCCGAGCGGAGGAGGAACGGCAACGACAAACGGGCCCGGCCCGAACGGAGTGCTGGTCACTCCGAATCGCAATCTGTGGGCCGGCGACGGGAACAGCATGGTGCGGATTGCCGACGTCGATCCGAACTCGGCCAGCTACCTGAGCATCATCGGATCGGCGAGTACGTCCATTCCGGACTGCGACAGCGCGACGGCCCACTACTGCGGGCGCGCTGACGAACTTGGATACGATCCACGGCACAAGTTGATTCTGATTGCGAACAACGCGCCGCTGTCCGTCAACGCGCCGCATGCGCCAATCGCTCCGTACGCCACGTTCATCTCCGCGGTGCCGCCCTACAGCGTCCTCAGCCACATTTCGTTTCCCAACGCCGGCGGACTGGAACAGCCGTTGTGGGATGCAGAGATCGGGCGCTTTCTGCTCACCGTGCCTGGAAAGATAGTCACCGGGCCCGTTGGCCCGCCCGTCGTGAACCAGCCATCCGTCGCCGTCATCAACCCCACGACCCGGATGGTTGAAAAGGCGTTTGAGCTGAATTGCCAGACGCTCTTCGGCCCCACCAATACCAGCGTCGGCACCACCGGGATTGCGCTCGGACCATTCCAGCACTTGCTCGTCTCCGCGTGCGGATTCCCGGTCATCCTGAGCGCGTTGACCGGCAACGTCATCAACGTCATCAAGGACATCGGGGGAGGTGACGAGGTCTGGCACAATCCCGGCGACGGCCGGTTCTTCGTGACGGGAGCGGACCAGAAGGCCACGCCGCCTGTGCAGTCGCTCGGCGTGATCGACGCGCAGACCAGCACGTTGCTTCAGGCCGTGCGTGACGTGAGGGGGAAGAATGCCGCGGCGTTTGCGGAGAACAACCACATCTTCACGATTGTTCAAATCAACGCGGCGATTGTTGCCGCTCCCGCGACCGACGACAGCACGTGCGCGCAGTTTGGCTTCCGGGGAACCGGCTGCGTCGCGATCTTCGAGCACGCCGAGAAGTAGCTCGCATCACGTCCGGCAGGTCTTCCAGGACCTGCCGGGCGTTGGTTCGTGCGCGCGGAGCCCGGTCGTGCCTATTCGCAACCCATCGGACGATTCGGACCACCTGGTACGCGCGCGGGCGCGGGGTACGCGTTCGAGTAGGTGTCGGCGTACCGAACCCTGACGCCATCCTTGTCGAGGAATCCCATCGACTGATTAAAGAGCGCCGGCGGCGGCGCATTGCCAGGCACCGTCGCCTCGGTGATGTAGACGCGGTTCTGGTGCATATAGATTGAGGCGAAGGTCTTTGATTTGTCCGGATTGGTGAGCTGCACGCGGCGCCCTTCGATGCGATCGCTGTTGGCGTAGCCGAAGTAGGTGACTTTGGCGTCTCGCTTCAGGAAATTCCACACCGCGTACTCGAGCGCCCCGCGCAGTTCGTTGTTCCCCTGGTTCGTGCACTGATCGGGATACGCCGTGCACGCCTTCACCCGCTCCGCGTGAAGCTTGACGATGTCGCTGTAATCGATCACGGTGACCAAGAAGCGACTGGTCCCCTCCTCATCGACGTGCAGATGAGCGGTGAGCGTCAGCCCGAATTCGGTGGGGTAGGCGATGTCCCTCACCTGCGGCTGCTTCGGGAAGTTCACGAGGAAGGCGTCGGAGCGGCTGTAGTACTCGATCCACTCCTGACCGAACGCCGGGGCCGCGACGCACAGAATCAATGCTGCCGTTACAAGTCGAATCAGGCGCATAACCTTTCCCCTCTCCTTCGCAGGCCACAGATATTACGCCAGAGGCGGGTCCGTAGGCCGGGTCCCGCCGAGCACCCTGTTGCCACGCGCAGGCGGACCCGGCGCAGGAAAAGGTAGGATTCCCCGTGTGAACAGGCAGGTCAGGGCGGTGGTGCGCGTCTCCAGCGGCAATTTCCTGGAGATGTA
>Ga0209438_1000212_pt1 | contig 16477 bp, 12 predicted proteins | sample GraSoi_2013_20cm_FD_185825 | JGI IMG/M metagenome (GOLD analysis project Ga0209438, IMG submission 185825) | Grasslands soil microbial communities from the Angelo Coastal Reserve, California, USA - Sample 9_17_2013_20cm (SPAdes) (version 2) | ecosystem: Environmental > Terrestrial > Soil >...
GCCTGGCCCTCACGTCCGCGGCCCGCCGGCGCGTGTTCGGCGAGTATCAGTCAACCGACCCCTCGCGCTTCATCGACGAAATTCCAGCGGGGCTCGTCGAGGAAGCGGCCTCGACATTCCTTTCGCCGCAGACCTCGTTTTCCAATTTCCGCGCGAATCCGTACGGCCGCGGCTATCGAGGCGGAAAGGTGCGGGAAGAGCCCGATTATTCGTACGCGGACGAAGACCAATCGGTGCCCGCCGGCCTGCGTCCCGGCGTGCGCGTCCGTCATCCGCAGTTTGGCGAGGGGATGGTCCTGTCGGTCGAGCAGCTCGATGACGACATCAAGCTGCATGTCCGGTTCAACACGGTGGGGCAGAAGACGCTTCGCGCGAAATACGCGAAGCTCGAGATGGCGTAGAGGCCGAACCTTCGGTCGGTCTACGTCTGCGGGGCGGCGCCGCCCGGGGGCTGGATCGACATGATGAGCCAGCGTCCTTCGATCGTCTGGCCGTCCTTCTTGCCGGACGCGCGCTGCAGCGTGACCACGAGTGTCTTCGGCGCCGTCTTTCCGTCGGGCGTCTGCACCTGTGCGGTCACCGTGACCGGCTCCGTGATCATGTCGACGTCCATGCCTGTGACGTCCGCGTCCTGGCGGCCTGGGGGCGTCAGGCTGTTGACGGCCGTCGACCGCTCGCGGGCAACCCGCTGGCGCGCCTGCGAGAGCTTGCGTTCGAGGTCACGGCTGTCGGTATCCCATTTCTTCCATTCGGTCAGCAGCGCGGCGTCCTGGCCGCGAACGGGCTGTCTGGCCTGGTCCGCCTTCGACGCGCGATCGATCGCGATCGAGTTGGACTGATAAAAGTCCCGCATCTTCTTCGTGAACTCGACCTGGTCGGCGCGGATCTTCTCCTGCTCCTCGGTGAGCTGCTGAATCTGCAGCTGGCGATGCTGCAGCTCGCCGATGCTGTCGATCTTGAAGTCCTCGACGGCGCCTTCGGTTCGGGGGTCGAAGCTGACCGCGGACATGCTGGAGAGCGTCGTGTTGTCGCGGACGCGAGCGGCGCGGAAGAACTGCGTCAGCAGCTGCTGCTCGACGGGCGTAGAGCCGCAGGCGACGACGATGAGAAGCGCACAGCCAAAGATCACTCGACGTGACATCGGGGCCTCCTCCGGAATTGTCAGTGTGCGACGGAGCCTACTCTTCTTCGTCCTTCTCGGCAAGCCGAGCGATGGACACGGCCCGGTCATCGCCTTCGATGTCGATCAGGCGCACGCCCTGCGTGGCACGGCCGATGGTCCGGATGTCCTTCGCCGCCATGCGCAGGATCTTTCCCTGCTGCGTGATCAGCATCAGCTCGGCATCGTCGGACACGTGCGCCATGCCGATCACTTTGCCGTTCCGCTCGGACGTCTGGATGTTGATGATGCCGATGCCGCCGCGCGACTGCAGGCGGTATTCGTCGATCTCGGTCCGCTTGCCGTATCCCTGCTCGGTGACCGAGAGGATCGTGCCGCCGGGCGTCAGGACTTCCATCGCCACGACCGCGTCGCCGTCGCGCAGCGAGATGCCCTTCACGCCGTAGGCGTTGCGTCCCATCGGGCGCACGTCGCCTTCCGCGAAGCGGATGGCCATGCCGTCGCGCGTCGCGATGAAGATCTCGCCCGCGCCGTCGGAGACGTTGGCGGCAATCACCGCGTCCCCTTCCTCGACGCCTATCGCGATGATGCCGCCGGCGCGCGGGTTGCTGAACGCGCTCAGCTCGGTTTTCTTGACGACGCCGTTGCGCGTGCCCATGACGATGAACTTGTCGTCCTCGAACTCCTTCACCGCCAGCAGCGCCGCAATCCGTTCGCCTTCCTCCATCGACACCAGGTTGGCGATCGCCTTGCCGCGGCCATCTGGGCCGACGTCGGGAACCTCGTGGACCTTCAGCCAGTACGCCCGGCCGCGGTCCGAGAAGATCATGATGTAGGCGTGCGTCGAGGCGACGAAGAGGTGCGACACGAAATCCTCTTCGCGGGTTCGCATGCCGATGCGCCCCTTGCCGCCGCGGCGCTGGTTGCGGTAGTTCGTGATGGCGGTCCGCTTGATGTAGCCGGTGTTGCTGACCGTGATCGCCATGTCTTCCTCGGCAATCAGGTCTTCGATGCGGAACTCGCCTTCCTCGGCCAGGATCTCGGTCCGCCGCGGATCGCTGTACTTCCCCTGGACCCTCCGCAGCTCCTCGACGACGATCTGCATGACGAGGCGGTCGCTCGAGAGAATCGCCAGCAGCCGTTCGATCAGCTTCACCAGCTCGGCGAGCTCGTCGAGGATCTTCTGACGCTCCAGCCCCGTCAGCCGCTGCAGCTGCATGTCGAGGATGGCCTGCGCCTGGATCTGCGACAGGGTGAACTGGGTGATGAGGCCGTCGCGCGCTTCGCCCGGATTCTTCGCGGCGCGGATGAGCGCGATCACCGCGTCGAGATGGTCGAGCGCGATCTTCAGGCCTTCGAGGATGTGGCGGCGCGCTTCCGCCTTGCGCAGCTCGAACTCCGTCCGCCGGCGCACGATCTCGCGCCGGAACTCGACGAAGTTGTCGATCAGCTCGACGAGCGAGAGGACCTTCGGGCGCCCGCCGACGATGGCGAGCATGATGATGCCGAAGCTGCTCTGCAGCGCCGTGTGCTTGTACAGGTTGTTGAGGATGACGTCACCGACCTCGCCGCGCTTCAGGTCAATCACGATGCGCATGCCGTCGCGGTCGGACTCGTCGCGGATGTCGGAGATGCCTTCGATCGTCTTCTCGCGAACGAGCTCCGCGATGCGTTCGATCAGCCGCGCCTTGTTGACCTGATACGGGATGGCGTCGATCACGATCGACGAGCGATCGCCCTTCTTCGAGACCTCGATCTCCGCCCGGGCGCGCATGATGACCGTGCCGCGGCCCGTCAGGTACGCCTGCTGAATGCCCTGTCGGCCGAGGATGTAGCCGCCGGTAGGAAAGTCCGGGCCCGGAACGAGTTCGAGCAGCTTTCGCTGTTTCTCGGGCAGCGTCGGCGGCGCGTCGGACTGCGCCGCCTCGATCGTCCAGATCACCGCGTCGATCACCTCGCGCATGTTGTGCGGAGGGATGTTGGTGGCCATTCCGACGGCGATGCCAGCGGACCCGTTGACCAGGAGATTCGGGAACGGCGACGGCAGGACTGAGGGTTCTTCCGTCGTCTCGTCGTAGTTGGGAACGAAGTCGACGGTCTCCTTGTCGAGATCCGTCATCATCTCGTCGCCGAGCGCCTCCAACCGCGCCTCGGTGTATCGCATCGCCGCCGGGGGGTCGCCGTCGACCGATCCGAAGTTGCCCTGGCCGTCGACGAGCGGCGACCGCATGTTGAAGTCCTGGGCGAGGCGGACGAGCGTGTCATAGATCGACGCGTCGCCGTGGGGATGGAAATTGCCCATCACCTCACCGACGATCTTTGCGCACTTGCGGTACCCGCGAGTGGCCGAGAGGCCCATCGTCTTCATGCCGTAGAGCACGCGGCGATGCGCCGGCTTGAGCCCGTCGCGGATGTCGGGCAGCGCTCGTCCGATGATTACGCTCATCGCGTAATCCATGTACGAACGCTTCATTTCGTCTTCGATGTTGATCGGAAGACGACTCGGAGGCGTATTCGGTGGATTCATTCAGCAGTAGGGCGGGTCGCGTCGCGAGAGCGTGGCGCCGCGACGCGGACCCGCCGCGTGGTTAGACATCAAGATTGCGAACGTCGAGCGCGTGGTCCTCGATGAACTTGCGGCGCGGTTCGACCTGGTCGCCCATCAGCGTCGTGAACATCTGATCGGCCTCCGCGTGATCCTCCGCGCGCACCTGCAGCAGCGTCCGGTTCTCCGGATCCATCGTCGTCGTCCAGAGCGTATCGGGGTTCATCTCGCCGAGACCCTTGTAGCGGTTCACCGCGATGCCCTTCTTGCCGGCGGCGATGAAGTACTCGACGAAGTCGTCCACGTTGGCCAGCGTGGCGTCGGGTTCCTTGCGTACGCGCGCGGGCGCCGCGGCTGACGGCTTCGGCTCCGCGGCGAGCTTCGTTGCCTCGTCGACCGGCGCGCCGCCGATGCCCGTGTCGTCGGCCGCCGCGGCCTCGTCGACAGTCTCGTCCACGGCCGCTGCCGTCGCCTTGACGACGACGGGGAACGTGATCTCCTGGATCTCCCGGTACGCCGCGTTGAGCGTGCGGTATTCGCCGGACGTGACGAAATCGACGCCCATCTTGTACTTGCGCGGGTAGCCCTGCGACCGATCCTCCACCGCCAGCTCGAACGCGTTGTGCTCGTCATCGCGCCCGACGGCCACGGTGCGGGTCGGCGTCGTCATCCGCGCGGCGATCACGTCGAGCTTCTCCCGCTGCTCGAAGAACGACTTGTCGCGTGCGTCCTGCCCGAGGAGCGCGGTCACGATCTCCGGCGGGTTCCCGCGCCGTGTGACCTGCTGCAGCAGCTTGCGGTACGACATCATCCGCTGCAGATATCGCTGCAGCGTGTCGCCGGAGAGCTCGGTGCCGTCGGCGAGCGTCGCGACACGCGATTCCACCGCACGGCGAATCAGGAACGTCTCGAGCTCGCGCTCGTCCTTGATGTAGGTCTCGGTCCGGCCGCGCTTGGCGCGGAACAACGGCGGCTGCGCGATGAAGATGTGCCCGCGATCGACGATCTGCGGCATCTGACGATAGAAGAACGTCAGCAGCAGCGTGCGGATGTGCGACCCGTCGACGTCGGCGTCGGTCATGATGATGATGCGGTGGTACCGGAGCTTCTCGATGTCGAAGTCCTCCGCGCCGATGCCGGTCCCGAGCGCTGTGATCATCGTCCGGATTTCCTCGCTGCCGATCATCTTGTCGAACCGCGCCCGCTCGACGTTCAGGATCTTGCCCTTGATCGGCAGGATCGCCTGGAAGCGGCGGTCGCGTCCCTGCTTGGCCGACCCGCCTGCCGACTCGCCCTCGACGATGTACAGCTCGCTCTGCGCCGGATCGCGCTCCTGGCAATCGGCAAGCTTGCCGGGCAGACCGCTGCCTTCGAGCGCGCCCTTGCGCCGCACGAGGTCGCGCGCCTTGCGTGCCGCCTCGCGTGCGCGCGCGGCATCGACCGCCTTGCCGATCACCTTCTTCGCGACGACTGGATTCTCTTCGAGGTACTGCGCGAGTTTGTCGTTGACGATGGTCTCGACGATGCCCTTCACCTCGGTGTTCCCGAGCTTCGTCTTCGTCTGCCCCTCGAACTGCGGCTGCGGAATCTTCACGCTGACGACGCCGGTGAGGCCTTCACGGATGTCGTCGCCGCTGATGCTGGCGTCCTTCAGGTCCTTCGCCATGTTGCTCTTCGCGGCGTAGGCGTTGATGGTCCTCGTCAACGCCGAGCGGAACCCGGACAGGTGCGTGCCGCCTTCGTGCGTGTTGATGTTGTTGGCGAAGGTGAAGATCAGCTCCGAGTAGCCGTCGTTCCACTGGAGGGCGATCTCGGCGTCGATGCCGTCCTTGGTGCCCTTCATGAAAATCGGCTTGTCGTTGACCACCGCCTTGTTCTTGTTCAGATGCTCGACGAACGAGACGATGCCGCCTTCGTACTGGAACTTGTGGCTCTTGCCGTCGCGCTCGTCGTCAATGGTGATCAGGATGCCGCCGTTGAGGAACGCGAGCTCGCGGAGCCGCTGCGCCAGGGTGTCGAAGCTGAAGTCGGTCGTCTCGAACACCTGCGGGTCGGCCTTGAAGGTCACCTTCGTCCCGCGCCGCTGGGTCGTGCCGGTGACGATGATCTCGCCGGCGGGCGTCCCGCGCTCGTAGCTCTGTTGATACACCTGTCCGTTGCGCCAGATCTCCAGGTCCAGGCGTTCGGACAGCGCGTTGACGACCGACACGCCGACGCCGTGCAGGCCGCCTGAGACCTTGTACGCGGCGTTTTCGAACTTGCCGCCGGCGTGAAGCACGGTCAGCACGACTTCCGCGGCCGAGCGTCCGTCGGGCATCGGATCGACAGGGATGCCGCGGCCGTTGTCGATCACGGTCACCGAGTTGTCGATGTGGATCGTGACGTTGACCTGGTCGCAGAAGCCCGCCAGCGCCTCGTCGATCGAGTTGTCCACGACCTCGTAGACGAGGTGATGGAGCCCGGGTTCGCCCGTGGACCCGATGTACATGGCGGGCCGCTTGCGGACGGCCTCCAGCCCCTCGAGGACCTTGATCTTGTCGGCGCCGTAGTCGTCTGCCTCGACGGACCCGTTCCCATTCGGGCCCGGTGATGCCGTTGTCTCGGGAGTCGTGAGCGCGTCGGTCTGGTCGGTGTGCTGTTGTTCGGTATGTGCCACGCGTGTCCTTCAGGTGCTCCGTCAGATTCGCATCGGCATGATCACGTAGGTGTAGTCGTACCCCTGCGCGCCGACGGGCTTCATTACGGCCTGGCTGACTTCGTCCTTGAGGGAGAGCGAGACAACGTCGGTGTCGGCGACGTTGAGAAAGTCCAGGACGTACTGCGCGTTGAACGAGATGTTGAGCGCGGTGCCCTGGTAGTCGACCGCGAGCTGCTCCCGTGCCTCGCCGAATTCGGAGCTGCTCGACGTGACTTCAACCGTTCCTTTGTCGATTTCGAACTTCACCGCGCGCGACCGCTCGTTCGACAGGAGCGCCACACGCTTGACGGCGTTGGTCAGCCGCTCGCGCTCGAACTCGATGTCCTTGTCGTTGCCTTTCGGGATCACCCGTTCGTAGGCGGGAAACTGGCCGTCGATCATCCGCGAGATCAGTACGCGACCGGCAACCTCGAAGAACAGGTGGTTCTCGCCGCGCTCGTAGCGAATATCGCCTTCGCCCTCCGACAGCAGCTTGCCGAGCTCGAGGAGCGTCTTCTTCGGCAGAATGACTTTCACTTCCTCGCCGGCCTTGATGACGACTTGATCGGCGCCCTCACGTTTCACGGTGACCAGCGCGAGCCGATGGCCGTCGGTGGCCACGAGGCTCATCGAATCGGACCGCAGCACGAACAGTGCGCCGTTGAGAAAATACCGTGTGTCTTCGCCGGTGATGGCGAACTGCGTCTTGGCGACCATCTCGCTCAACGCTTCGCGCGGGAGCGTCGCGCTCGCCGTGCCCGCCGCTTCAGGCAGCGACGGAAAGTCCTCGCGCGGCAGCGTCTGCATCCGCGAATCGAACTTGTCCGCGGCGACCTTCACGCCGTTCTTGTCCTCCTGGATCCGCACGTCGGTTTCGGGAAGCGCCTTGATGATCTCGTAGAGCTTCTTCGCGGGAAGCGTGAGCGATCCACCCTTCGCCACGGCCGCATCGCAGCGGCTGCGCAGCGCGACCTCGAGATCGGTCGCCAGCATGCGCACCTCGTTCCCCTTCGCCTCGATCAGCACGTTCGCGAGAATCGGGATCGTGTTCTTGCGTTCCACGATGCCCTGAAAGAGTTGCAGTTCTCGCAGAAGCTGGGTTTTCCCGACGACGAGTTCCATATGCGTGCGGTGACCTCGAAGCGGCGTGGTTTGTCCGCCGTGAAGGAGCCTCTCAGTCAGGTTCTTACGATCTGAATCAGAGGATCAGAAGAGATATAGAAGTATACAGAATATAAGGATCTGTGCATAGGGGCAGCGATACCAATTAATCCTTCAAAACCAATAACTTAGGGTGTTGATAAAACTGTGCGTTTGGCGCGCGCCGGGTGCGGGTTTTCTGTGCGGTTTTTGCCCCTCAGAAACGTCCACAGAGTGCGTTCGAGTTCATCTGTTCACGGCTGTGGAATCATCTGAAAGACTGAAGAAAATTCGTGATGATGCTGTTGAAATCTCTGTCTCTTTTTCGCAGCTCATCCACTTTTTTGATCGAGTGAATCACCGTCGAGTGGTGCTTTCCCCCAAAGCTGCGTCCGATCTCCGGCAGCGACGCGTGCGTGAGCGTCTTGCACATGTACATCGCGATCTGCCGCGGCAGCGCAATCGATTTCGAGTTGTTCTTCGACTTCAGCTCGACGAGTTTGAGCTGGTAATACTCGGACACGAATTTCTGGATCGATTCGATCGTGACCGCCTTCTCGTCCTGCTCGATCACGTTCTTCAGCACTTCCTGGGTGAGCTCGAGCGAGATCTCGCGGCCCGTCAACGACGCGTAGGCAATCAGCCGGATGAGCGATCCCTCGAGCTCGCGGATGTTCGACTTGATGCGCCCCGCGATATAGAGCGCCACGGTGTCGGGGAGCGGGACTGCTTCGGCCTCCGCCTTCCGTTTGAGAATCGCCACCTTCGTTTCGAGATCCGGCGACTGGATGTCGGCGATCAGTCCCCACTCGAAGCGCGAGCGCAGCCGCTCTTCGAGCGCGGGGATTTCATGCGGCGGCCGATCGCTGCTCAGCACGATCTGCTTTTGCGCGTCGTACAGGGCGTTGAACGTGTGAAAGAACTCGGTCTGCGTGCCTTCCTTGCCCGACACGAATTGAATATCGTCGACCAGGAGCACGTCCACGCTGCGATAGCGCTCGCGAAAATCCAGGATCCGGTCGTAGCGCACCGCGTTGATCATCTCGTTCATGAAACGCTCGGACGAGATGTAGGTGAGCTTCAGCGTGCGATCGTGCTGCAGGACGAACTGCCCGACGGCATGCATCAGGTGTGTCTTGCCGAGACCCACCCCGCCGTAAATGAACAGCGGGTTGTACGAACGGGACGGCGCTTCCGCGACCGCGCGGCACGCCGCGTGCGCGAACTGGTTCGACGGTCCGACGATGAACGTGTCGAAGGTGTAGCGGGCATTGAGGCCGGCTGGCGTCGTGCCGTCGACGACCTCGTCGCTCTCCTCGATCGTCAGGATCGGCTCGTCCGGGGGCGGCAGCGCCGCACCCGGCTCCGCAACGAAGACCAGCGAGGTCTCACCCCTCCGGACTTCGGCCAGCGCTTCGGAGAGCACGACCGAGTAGTGCTTCGTCAGCCAGTCCTTGAAAAGCGCGTTCGGGACACGAACGGTAATCGAGCGGCCGCCATCGGCCACCAGCATCGTTGGTCTGAACCAGGTGGAGAAGCTATGCCGGTTAACTTTCGTTTCGATGCGGGCGAGGATCTGGTCCCAGATGCTCGTTTCCATGCGATATCACCAGAAAAACGCTGACGTGGGGGACTTTCGCCTCGCTCGACGCCCGTCGTGCCGGCGGTTGGGCGCCGCAACGCCCCGGTGGAGGCCGAAAAATCGGCGATCCAACCTCTTTGCCTGCACAAAACTGCTGTAAATGCGCGAGATCGGCACCAGAACTCAGCCGGCCTATGGGTTTTCCACAATGTTTTCCACAGTTGTGGAAATCTTGGGGAACAAACCGAAGGGCCGCGGCGAAAGCGGCGCCTCAGCGCGCGAAACAGAACCCGGGACTGTAGCACACCCCGCCGCGGCGCGATCCCGCGTCGCGGACTCCGTGCGCGGTTGTGACCGCGACGTTGACACCCCGTTTCAGCGACGACTAGTATTGAAAATTCCGCCCGCCTTCGCGCGTCGCGCTAGGGAGGGGGCAAGGCCGCGCCGCCGCCGGCGAGAAGAACGCTGACAGTCCAAGGACAACATGAAAGGGAAGCGCACCTACCAGCCCAACACCCGTCGCCGCAAGAAGACGCATGGCTTCAGGGTACGCATGTCGACGAAGAACGGCCGCATTGTCCTCAAGCGTCGCCGCGCCAAGGGGCGGAAGCGCCTGACGGTCGCCGACGAGCGGTAGTGGCGCCGCCGGACAGGATTCGCCGACGGCCCGAGTACGAGCGGATCTACAGCACCGGCGCAAAGGTTCACGGCCGCTTCATGACGCTGTTCGTCATGGTGAATGGCACCGAGGCGCCGCGGTTGGGTGTCGCGGCCACGCGGAAACTCGGGTCAGCCGTCGAGCGCAACCGGGCGAAACGGCGGGCGCGGGAGCTCTTCAGACGGCGCAAGCAGGTTGGCGGCCTCGACATCGTCATCGTGCCGCGCCGGGAAATGCTCGATGCACCGTTCGCAAGTCTCGAAGCTGAATACGCCTCGCTTCTCGGCCGGCGCCGCGATCGCGCTCGCGTTGTTGCGCGCCTATAAAATCGGTCTTTCCCCGCTGTTTACGGGTTCCTGCCGCTTCTACCCCTCGTGCGCCGATTACATGAGCGAAGCCATCCAGGTCCACGGGACGGCGAAAGGCATCTGGCTCGGAACGCGCCGCCTCGCACGCTGCCACCCGCTTGGCAGCCACGGCGTCGATCCCGTCCCGCGCCCGTGATCACTTGATGGAACGCAGGGTCTTCATCGCGATCGTCCTCTCGTTCCTGGTGCTGTACATGTACCAGGCGTACTTCGCACCGCCCCCGCCGCCCGCAAAGCCCGCGGCCTCGACGGCGCAGTCGCCGACGGCAGCGGCCGGGTCCGGTGCCACCAAGGCTCCGGCCTCGACGCAGACGGCCCCCGCCAGTACGCCGCCCGCGGGTCCCCGGCCGCAGGCGCTCGTCACGGAGTCGTCGGAACGCGAGATCACCGTCGACACGGCAACGGTGCAGGCGGTGCTCACCAATCGCGGCGGCCGGTTGCTGCATTGGCGGTTGAAGCAATATCGCGACGCCGGCGGTCAGCCAATCGACCTCGTTCCCGCCGGATTGCCACCCGTCGAGCAACTGCCGTTTTCGTTACGCGTCGATCAGCCCGACGTGACCACGCGATTCAACGACTCGCTGTACCGCGTCAGTGGTGACGTCAGCAGCCACGTCGATGCGACGCGCGCAGCCGCGCCGCTGACGTTCGAGTTCGAGGACGCCTCCGGGCTCCGCGTGCGCAAGGCATTCACGTTCGAACCGTCGAACTACATCGTCAGGCTTTCAGTGACCGCGGCCAACGGCACTGGCACGATCAATCCGAGCGTCGTGTGGGGCCCGGGCCCCGGAGACGTCGTGGCCGCAGCGGCAAACCCGGGGTTCTTGAATCGCAGCTCCGCACTCCCGCCGGAACTGATTCTCTATCGCGACGGGGCGCAACGGGTCGCGATCAACAGCATCAACCAGCAACCGATCCAGGAAGGCCAATTCCGATTCGCGGGCGTTGACGATCACTATTTCCTCATCGCCGCCCTCGAGCCCGGCCAGGCGCGGGTCGAATCGCGCGGGCTCGTCGTGCCCGGTCCGTCGGACACGCGGCGGCAGTTGATTTCGTACGCCGTCCGGTTCCCGCAGCCTCCGATGAACGTGCGCTTCTTCGTCGGGCCGAAAGAGTTCGACCTGCTGAAGGCCATCGATCAACAGGTGTTCCCCGGCGCTGCCGTTCTGGTGCGCGCGGTAAATTTCGGATGGTTTGGATTCCTGGCGATTTATCTTCTCAGCGGCCTGAAGTGGATTCACGGCCTCATCGGCAACTGGGGCTGGTCGATCGTGCTCCTGACCGTGCTGATCAACCTCGCGATGTTCCCGCTGCGGCACAAGAGCGTCGTCTCGATGCGCCGGATGCAGGAGCTCCAGCCGCAGTTGAAGGCAATCCAGGATCGCTACGCAAACCTCAAAGTGACCGATCCCGCGAAGCAGAAGATGAACACGGAGGTGATGAACCTCTATCGCGAGAAGGGCGTCAACCCGGCGAGCGGCTGCGTGCCGATGCTGCTGATGATGCCGGTGCTCTTTGCGTTCTACGCGCTGCTCGGCCAGGCGATCGAGCTGCGCGGGGCGCAGTTCGGCTGGTGGATCAAGGACCTGTCGCAGCCCGATCCGTTCTTCGTGATCCCGCTGCTGGTCATCGTCAGCCAGATCGCGATGCAGCGCCTGACGCCGAACACCTCGATGGATCCCACGCAGCAGAAGATGATGACGTTCATGATGCCGATCATGTTCGGCTTCATCTTCATGACGTCGGCGGCAGGCACCGCGTTGTACTGGCTCGTCAGCAACCTGTGGGCGGTCGGGCAGCAGTACTTCACGAACTGGTTGATTGGTCCGCCGAGCGCTTCGGCGCCCAGGCCGGCGGCGGAACGGCGGCTGAAGAACGCCGGCGGCGGCAGGACGGCGGGCGCGGAGAAGCAGTCATAGCGATATGTCTTCCTCCTTGAACACGCAGATCCTGGGATTCGTTCAGAACGTCGTCAACGCCATGGGCATCGCGCTGACCGCCAGCGTCGAGGAGACGGACGAGGGCACGCGAATCAACCTCGAGGGTGAAGACGGCGGCGTGCTCGTCCGCCGCGGCGGCGAGGGCCTCCAGGCGCTCCAGCACATCGTCGCCACGACGTTTCGGAAGCAGCTGGGCGACGACAACCGCATCGTCATCGACTGCAACGGCTTCCGGAAGGACAAGGACGCCGAGCTGCGGCAGATGGCACATTTCATCGCGGAAAAGGCGCGGTCGAGCGGGACGCCGCAGGAGATGGGCCCGCTCAACCCGTACGAGCGCCGGATCGTACATCTCGCGATCGCGGAGGATCCGACGGTCACGTCCGAAAGCATCGGCGACGCGTTCATGAAGACCGTGATCATTTCGACCAAAAAGTAGGCCGGGTGCCGCCTAGGTGAGTGGGGCGGGTTTCCGCCGAGCGCCGGGAGTGTGGCGAAGGCGGACCCGCCGGTGATGATGTTTGCCACCGATGACACGATCGTCGCGATTGCCACGCCGTCCGGCCGCGGCGCGCTCGGTGTCGTCCGGCTGAGCGGACCACGGGCGCTCGAGCTCGCCGGCACGATCCTCGAGCGCGGCGCGCCGCTTCAACCACGCCACGCGACCTTCACCCGCGTCCGTCGCGAACGCGACGAGTCGGCGCTCGACGAAGTCGTCGCGACCTTCTTCCCGGCGCCGCACTCGTATACCGGCGAGCACGTCGTCGAAATCAGCGGACACGGCAGCCCGGTGCTGCTGCAGGCGGTGCTCCAACGCGCCATCGCCGCGGGCGCGCGCCTCGCGGAGCCGGGCGAGTTCACGCTGCGCGCGTTCCTCAACGGCAAGCGGGATCTCGTTCAGTCCGAGGCGGTCGCGGATCTGATCGACGCCGCCACGCCGCTGCAGGCGCGCATCGCGTTCGATCAGCTCGAGGGCACGCTCACGGGACGCATCGGCGCGCTCGACGCGCGGCTGTTCGACCTGATCGCCCGGCTCGAGGCGTCGCTCGATTTTCCGGACGAGGGCTATCACTTCGTGGAGCCGGCGCACGCAGCCACTGACATCGCCTCCGTGATCGCCGCGCTCGACGAGCTGCTTGCGGGCGCCACCACCGGGCGGATGATCCGCGAAGGTGCGACGGTGGTCATCGCGGGACGGCCGAATGTAGGTAAGTCCAGCATCTTCAATAGATTAGCAGGCGCAGACCGCGCCATCGTCACGCCCGTACCGGGAACGACCCGCGACCTCGTGACGGAGACGATCGACATCGGAGGGATCGCCGTCGCGCTGGTCGATACGGCCGGCTGGCGCGAGACGCGCGACCTCGTCGAGTCGGAAGGCGTCGCACGCGGCACGCACGCGCGCGCAATCGCGGATCTCGTGCTGGTCGTGATCGATCGAAGCGAGCCTCTCGCCGATGAAGATGCGCGGCTGCTCGATGAAATCGCGGCCGGCACTCGCATCGTCGTCTTCAACAAGAGCGACCTGGAGCCGTGTCAATCGCTTGTGGAGCAAGCCTCGCAGGTCTGCTCCACAAGTATTCAGGTCAGCGCCGTGACGGGCGAGGGCTTCGAGCCGCTGCGCCGTGCGATCACGAGCGCGCTCGTCGGCGAGGAACGGCTCCGGGACGCGGCGCCGGTTTCGAATACTCGCCACATCGCGCTGCTCGAACAGTGCCGCGCCTCGCTCGAGGCGGCACGCCACGCAGCTGACGCGGGGAACGTGCCGGAAGAATTCCTGTTGATCGATCTGCAGGCGGCGCGAATGCGTCTCGACGAAGTCGTCGGCCGCCGGACCAGCGAGGACGTGCTGCGCCACATCTTCGAGCGCTTCTGCATCGGGAAGTAGTCGGATGCGTTTCGACGTCATCGTGATCGGCGCCGGGCACGCGGGTGTGGAGGCCGCGTATGCGGCCGCGCGGCTCGGCTGCCGCGTCGGCCTGTGCACGCTGTCGAAGGAGACGGTCGCGCACATGCCGTGCAATCCGGCGGTCGGCGGGACGGCGAAGGGACACCTCGTTCGCGAAATCGACGCGCTCGGCGGCGTGATGGGCCGCGCGATCGACGCGACGGGCATCCAGTTCAAGCTGCTGAACCGCAGCCGCGGGCCCGCAGTCTGGTCGCCGCGCGCGCAGGCCGACAAGAAGCGCTACGCCGAATGGGTGACGACGGCGCTTTCGGCGGAACCGAACATCACCTGGCTGCTCGGGAAGGCCGGACGCATCCTGAGGCACGAAGGGCGCGTCGTCGGCATCGCCATGGAGGACGGCGACGCGTTCGAGTGCGGGGCGCTCGTCGTGACGACGGGGACGTTCCTCAACGGGCTGATTCACGTCGGCCCCGAGCAGCGGCCGGCGGGGCGGCACGGCGAGCCGCCGTCGCGAGAGCTCTCGGATTCGATCCGGTCGTTCGGTTTCGAGATGGGGCGGCTGAAGACCGGGACGCCTCCACGGCTGGATCGCACGAGCATCGATTTCGACGCGCGCGTCCGTGAGGGCGTGTTTGCCGAAGAGCCGGGCGACGAGGTGCCGGTGCCGTTCTCGTTCGAGACGACCAGGCCGATTCGCAACCAGGTTCGCTGCTGGCTGATTCACACCAACGATCGAGTCCGCGATCTCGTGCGCGCCAATATCGGCCAGAGCCCGTTGTTCAACGGACAAATCCAGGGGATCGGCCCGCGTTATTGCCCGTCGCTCGAGGACAAGATCATGCGCTTCCCCGACCGGGAGCGGCATCAGATCTATCTCGAGCCCGAAGGCCTCGACGTCGACGAGATCTACGTCAACGGGTTCTCGATGTCGTTGCCGCGGGACACTCAGTTGCAGCTGGTGCACGCGCTGCCCGGCCTCGGCGACGCGGTGATGCTGCGTCCCGGCTACGCGGTGGAGTACGACTTCGTGCAGCCGACGGAGCTGAAGTCGACGCTCGAGACCCATCGCGTACGCCGTCTGTTCTTCGCCGGCCAGATCAACGGGACATCCGGCTACGAGGAAGCCGCGGGGCAGGGCATCGTCGCGGGAATCAACGCGGCGAAGGCCGTCAGGGGGGAAGCGCCGTTCGTCCTGCGCCGTGACGAGGCGTACATCGGCATTCTCGTGGACGACCTCGTCACGCGCGGCTGTCTCGAGCCATACCGGATGTTCACCTCGCGCGCGGAACATCGGCTCCTCCTGCGCGTGGACAACGCCGACCTGCGCCTCACGCCGATTGGCCGCGCCGCCGGCCTGATCTCCGAGGCGCGATGGGAGCGCTTCGAGGCGCGACACCGCCGTTACCAGTCGAATCTCGGCGCGCTGCAGCGCGCGCAGCTGCGCGGCCCGACAGGTGACCGCGTCTCCGCGGCGCAACTCCTGAAGCAGCCGTCCGTGCGTCTCGACCAGCTGATCGCCGACGGCCAGGTGGTGCTGGCGATTGACGAGGCGAGCCGCGCGCTCGACATCGCGAGCGTCGAGACCACGGTGAAGTACGACGGCTATCTGAAGCAGGAACAGGCGCGCGCGGAACGGGCGCGGCGCGACGAGCGGCGGCGGATTCCGGGCGACTTCCCGTTCGCCCGGGTGCCGGGCCTGTCGCGGGAGGTCGTGCATCGCCTGTCGCAGGTGCGTCCTGAAACGCTCGGCCAGGCGTCGCGGATACCAGGCATGACGCCGGCGGCCGTCGCCGTTCTCGGGGTCTTCCTCGGCCGGTTATCCGCGAATTCGGCGACTTCGTGACGAGCCGTGAGTTCCAGGACCGGCTGTCGCGCCGCGCGAAACGCGCTGGCACAACTCTCGCGCCGGGCCTTTCCGCGGGCCTGGAAGCCTATTTTCGGCTCCTGGAAACATGGAATCGCAAGATAAACCTCACTGGACTCAATCTCGCCGACGCCGCGCCTGAGACGATCGACCGCCTGCTCATCGAGCCGCTCGTGGCGGCACGCCATATTCCGAACGGCGCCACACGGATGCTCGACGTCGGCAGCGGCGGCGGGTCACCGGCTATCCCGATGGCGCTCGCCGTGCCGTCGGTCCGCCTGATGATGGTCGAATCGAAGACGCGCAAGTCGGTGTTCCTCCGCGAGGCGATTCGCGCGGCCGGCCTGCAGGGAGCCGATGTCGCCGCCTCGAGGTTCGAGGAACTGCTCGCGCGGCCGGAGCTGCACGAGGCCCACGACCTCGTCACCATCCGCGCGGTTCGCATCGAGCCGCGGGTACTGTCGAACCTCCAGGCGTTTCTGAAACCCCGGGGACTGCTCTTCCTGTTTCGCGGCGCGACCGCGGCCGATCCGTCCGAGACGGTCCCGCCACCGCTGGCCTGGTCCGCGACCTATCCGCTTCTCGAATCGCTGAGAAGCCGGCTTGTCGTCCTGGAGAAACGACAGGTGGGCGTTCCACGTGGAACGGTAGTGACTGACTTGGCCAAGTAGGAT
>Ga0209438_1000216_pt1 | contig 16420 bp, 18 predicted proteins | sample GraSoi_2013_20cm_FD_185825 | JGI IMG/M metagenome (GOLD analysis project Ga0209438, IMG submission 185825) | Grasslands soil microbial communities from the Angelo Coastal Reserve, California, USA - Sample 9_17_2013_20cm (SPAdes) (version 2) | ecosystem: Environmental > Terrestrial > Soil >...
TCAGTGGCAGTCGGTTCTGATTCACTCCAATGTCCGCTTCCGATTTGGCCCGCTGCGCTTCTTGTTTGCGTCGCCGGAGTTTCATCATTGGCATCATAGCGACCAGCGTGAGGCCAGGGACAAGAATTTCGCTGGTCAGCTGTCCTTCCTGGATGCGCTATTCGGAAGCCTCCATTTGCCGCGCGGGCAGGCCCCGACAACGTACGGCCTGGACCGGCCGATGCCGCAACGTTACGTACCTCAGCTGCTCTATCCCTTCACGGGCGACCGGATATTCCAGTCCAAACCGGACACGGCGGCGCTGGCTGAGACGATGCGGGCCCCGGATTAGGCGCCCAAGTAGTCCGCCTCAGGAAGTGCCGGTCGGCAGCGGGCGCCTTGGGTTAACCACCGGTTAATCTGCATCTTGTAGCAGTCCGCCAATGATCTCTCCTGCCTGGGCGGGAATGGGACCACCGATTTCAAGAGCGCTGCCGGATCATTTTTCGTCGACGGTGAAAACGCGAGACTGAAAACAATGACAGACATCAAGCTCGGTGAAACCGACGGACCCGCCGGGGAACGCATGGTCGCTGAGTTCACTGTCAACCCTTGGTCGGATTGGGCCGCGAGAGGGGCAATCGTCATTGTATTCACTGCATTTGCTATTGTCGGTCTGGCGGGAATTCCCCGTCACCTTCCAGTGGACAGCATCCATAAGCTGCTGATGGTTGCGGCCAGCATTGCCAATGTCATGTTCGTAACCCTGGTTGCCTCGACAACCCTGACCAGGTTGACGCCAATACAGAAGGCCAGGGGGATCGAGCCGCGGATATCGGCTTTGCTCGGCACGTTTCTGTGCATAACGCTTGCTTTTCTTCCGAAGGCAGAACTAGGGCCAGTCTTGTCAGCCGCGTCCACGGCGCTCATTTTGATCGGCGCATCGCTGTCGTTCGCGGTGCTTCGCTGGCTGGGCAAGTCCTTTAGTATCCTGGCGGAGGCGAGGCGGCTGGTGACGGAAGGACCGTATCGGGTGGTGCGGCATCCGCTTTACATCTGCGAAGGAATTGCAACCGTCGGCGTCATGCTTCAGGTGATTTCGCCGTTGGCCGTGCTGATCATAATCGTCTTTGCGATGATTCAGTATCGGCGCATGATCAACGAAGAAAAGATTCTGACTTCGGCGTTTCCGGAGTATCGCGCTTATGCCGCGCGGACGCCTCTTGTGATCCCGGCGCGACTTGCCGGGTTCTACAGGCGCTCAAATCGCGCCTGATTGCGCGAAGGCGCTGAACCGCGAAGCGCCATCTTTCCGCTTGCTGCCGGTTAATTGCTCTTTGGGCAAAGCCTGAAGCGCCTGCTTGCCAGAGCCATGAGCTAGTAGTCCTCTAACCCGAATTGCGCCTGAGCGGATGCCACGAGGTGGTGCGAACTTTCGGGCTTGGCACAGCAGCTGATGGCCGGCTTTCTCGGTTCCGTTTGCAGTTCGTTCATGAATTGACGTCAGATTTGCCCCCGTCGGGCGCCGGTTCCGCTGCGTATCGCTTTAGCCGGCTTGTAACGCCCCGGGGTATAGTATGTCGTTCAGTTCCCTGCGTATTCGCGTGCGTGCGTGTTTCGGATTCCGCCTGTTGGCGATTGGAATTCTGTTGTGGCCGGTAGCTGCTTTTGCCCAGCCATCTGGTGACATCATCACCGTCAATGTCGATCAGGCAAAGCTCCTCAGACTGCCCACCCGCGTTGCGACCATCGTTGTCGGAAACCCCTTGATTGCAGACGTTACGCTGCAGACCGGCGGGGTGGTCGTCCTGACCGGCAAGGGTTACGGCTCGACCAATTTCATTGCGATGGATCGCAGCGGCGAGATCCTGCTTGACCGCGTCATTCAGGTCGAAGGACCGACCGACCAGCTTGTCACGGTGTATCGCGGCGTCGAACGCGAGTCGTATAGCTGCCTGCCGATTTGCCAGCGGCGGATTACGCTTGGCGACGGCGAGACCTATTTCAAATCGACGATGGATCAGGCCGGTACTCTCAGCGGCCAGGCCGGCGGCGCGGGAGCCAAACCGAACTAGCTCGGCGGTCAGGCGGAAACTCGTCGGCGGCCTGGAGCCCTTCCACGCTTTCTGTCAGCGCTGGTGCGAATCGATCCGGCACGCGGCCAACCGCATCGCTAAGTGGTTAAGATAGGGTTAACGGACCGGCGATTGTGCTTGGAGTTGACGTCTCAAGCGATGGCGTGACGGACACCAGCTTCTTCAAACTCAAAAACACCAATCGAGCTGCGAGAGACGATCGACGGCCCGTTCGGAAAAATAAAAGGCCGCGCAGCAGCGCGGCCTTTTTTGTCACTTCAGGCGGAATTTTCTCGGCGCAACCGAGGGAAATCCTTCAGCCGGCGGCGCGCAGATTGTCGGCCGAAGACTTGCCAGAGCGGCGATCGGCTACGATCTCGTAGCTGATCTTCTGGCCTTCACGCAGCGTTCCAAGGCCGGCGCGCTCTACGGCGCTGATGTGCACGAACACGTCGTTGCCACCGTCATCCGGTTGAATGAAGCCGAAGCCCTTGGTCGCGTTAAACCACTTCACGGTTCCCATGCTCACGGGATAGTCCCTTCTCAAGATAGATATAGTCGAAGCCCACTTTCGATGGGCTGGTGAGATCGAATTTTTGGAAGGGTCGTCAGCGTCTAAACCGGCTGTACCGGTGGATAGCTAATGTCGTCCGGCCGAAAATCGATGTTGTCATATTATTCTAAAGTAGCCCCCAAAACAATGCTGAGGTGCACGATTTTTTGATCGGGCCGGTGGTGCAAGCTTTACTGCGCCGACATCGGCTGGCTGTGGGCGATTTCGCGGCAATGTCGGCGCATCTACCTGCGGCGGAACTGGCCGCGCGGCGGTGCGCCGCGCGGGGCTCCCCCGCCACCGCCGGGACGCTCGTCCTTGTGACGGAAGATGAGCCGGCCCTTTTCAAGATCATAGGGCGACATCTCGATCGTCACCCGATCGCCCGCCAGCGTCTTGATGCGGTTCTTTTTCATCTTGCCGGCGGTGTAGGCAACGATCTCGTGTCCGGCATCGAGCTGCACGCGATAACGCGCATCGGGGAGGATTTCGGTGACCAGTCCTTCGAACTGGATCAGCTCTTCTTTAGCCATGGTTTTCTCCAGATCGATCGACGGCTAGCGTGGTCGTTGGGTGCGGTTGGGTCGAGTATTGGGGCGGCTTTCGCGATGCAAAAAGGCAACGCCCTGCATCCCGTCGGCCTTGCCGCCGCCTTGCGACGACGGACGTAACGGCTCCTGCCGATGGGTCTCGTGCCGGCTGGCTTGCGCAACGCCATGATTACCACCACCACGGCGGCGGCGGCGAGGCCCTTTCGCCGCAGGCGGGGCCTCATTGGCCCTGACCGTGTGCAGGCGCGGTGTCGAGCGTCCGCCTCGATGTTGCGAAGGCGCGGCGGGCGCGGGGTCGCGATGGCCCGGTGTGCGGCGGTCTTCCCGCGGCAACGCAATGCGGATCAGTTTTTCGATGTCGCGCAGATAAGCCATTTCCTCACCACCCGCGATCAGCGAGATGGCAGTGCCGTCGGCACCGGCGCGCGCGGTGCGGCCGATGCGATGGACATAGGTCTCCGGCACGTTGGGAAGATCGAAATTCACCACGTGGCTGATGCCATCGACATCGATGCCGCGGGCGGCAATGTCGGTGGCGACCAGCGTGCGGATCTCGCCGGAGCGGAACGCCGCCAGCACCCGCTCGCGATGGTTCTGCGATTTGTTGCCGTGAATGGCATCCGCGGCGATGCCGGCCCTTGCGAGGCCCTTCACCACCTTGTCCGCGCCGTGCTTGGTGCGGGTAAAGATCAGCGCGCGGTCGACCGGCTCCTGCTTCAAGAGCTGCGCCAGCAAGGCGGGCTTGGCCGAGTGATCGACCTGGATGATGCGCTGGGTGATGCGTTCGACTGTCGAGGCGACCGGCGTCACCGCCACACGCGCCGGATCGCGCAGCATCTGTTCGGCGAGTTCGGCGATATCCTTTGGCATCGTCGCCGAGAAGAACAGGGTCTGCCGCTTGATCGGCAATTTGGCGACGATTTTTCTGATGTCGTTGATGAAGCCCATGTCCAGCATGCGGTCGGCCTCGTCGAGCACGAGAAACTCGACCTGTCCGAGCTTCAGGCCGTTGCTTTGCACGAGATCGAGCAGGCGTCCGGGCGTCGCTACCATGACCTCGACCCCTTGCAGGATCGAGCGGACCTGACGTCCCATCGGGACGCCGCCGATTACCAGCGCTGAGGTGAGGCGCATGTGGCGTCCATAGGCGTTAAAACTCTCGAGAATCTGTCCTGACAATTCGCGCGTCGGGCTGAGCACGAGCACGCGGCAGGATTTGGGCTGCGGCTTGAGGCGATGCTCCAGAATGCGATGCAGGATGGGAAGCGCGAAGGCTGCGGTCTTGCCGGTGCCGGTCTGGGCGATGCCGACGACGTCGCGGCCGGCAAGTGCAAGGGGAATGGTTTGAGCCTGGATGGGCGTGGGCGTGAGATAATTCTCTTCTTTGAGCGCACGCGAGATTGGATCGGCGAGGCCGAAATCCTGAAAGGAGGTCAAAAGGTGGGTTCTTTCCATTACAAAAGGGGCGCCCGGCGGTGTCCGCCAGGAGCGCGAGGGGTGCCAGAGACACCCGCGTGCTTGGGGCGTCGGTTTTGGTTAGCTGAAGGGGCAAGCCAGAAACCGTTGGACGGGCTCCGAACACGCGGCTCGCAGTGACCCGGTGATTCCCTGGGTCGTACCGGTCATATGGAACATGAACACGGCGCTTTCAAGGTGAATCGTGAAATGAGGCTTTGGTGCGGTTGGGAATAGTGCCGAGAAGCGCGGTCTGCGGCCTAGCCGGGGACTTTCCATGCTGCAACGCAAAAACTTACCCTGCCGTAAATTTAGCCAGCCCTGCATATTTGCTTATAAAGCAACCAATTTGCCGATAAAGCATACATTTTCTTGGTCTAAAACTTAGGCAGGAGCCTCGAAGTTCCTTTGCGCGGCAACGGATTCCACAACGGAATCAACGAGATACCCCACTTGAATACCATGGCATGGTTCTTGCGATTCCGTTAACGCAGGCGGCCGTGGGGCCGTTCGCAGCGTTTTCACGTCTGCGTCAGGGAGATCACACCTCATGCTTACTCAATTGACTCACGATATAGCGACGCCTCCTAGCCGCCGTCGCTGGCTGGCGGCGACCGCCGGGCTGGTCTTAGGCCTGGCCGCATTTACGACCGCAAAGGCGGCGGACGACACCATCAAGGTTGGCGTTCTTCACTCGCTCTCCGGGACCATGGCGATCAGTGAGACCACGCTGAAGGACACCGTCCTGTTCCTGATCGATGAGCAGAACAAGAAGGGCGGCGTTCTTGGCAAGAAGCTCGAGGCCGTGGTGGTCGACCCTGCCTCGAACTGGCCGCTGTTCGCGGAAAAAGCCCGTGAGTTGATCACCAAAGACAAGGTCGCCGTGGTGTTCGGCTGCTGGACCTCGGTGTCGCGCAAATCCGTGCTGCCGGTGTTCAAGGAGCTGAACTCGATCCTGTTCTATCCCGTGCAGTATGAGGGCGAGGAGAGCGAGCGCAACGTATTCTACACCGGAGCGGCGCCGAACCAGCAGGCGATACCTGCCGTCGACTACCTGATGAAGGACGAAAAGGTGAAGCGCTGGGTGCTGGCCGGCACCGACTACGTTTATCCGCGCACCACCAACAAGATCCTCGAAGCCTACTTGAAGTCGAAGGGCGTCAAGCAGGAAGACATCATGATCAATTACACGCCGTTCGGTCATAGCGACTGGCAGACGATCGTGGCCGACATCAAGAAGTTCGGCTCGACCGGCAAGAAGACCGCCGTGGTCTCCACCATCAACGGCGATGCCAACGTTCCGTTCTACAAGGAGCTCGGCAACCAGGGCATCAAGGCGACCGACATTCCGGTTGTCGCATTCTCGGTCGGCGAAGAAGAACTCGCCGGCATCGATACCAAACCGCTGGTCGGTCACCTCGCGGCCTGGAACTACTTCCAGTCGATCAAGACGCCGGAGAACGAGAAGTTCATCAAGGCGTGGCAGGCCTACACCAAGAACCCGAAACGCGTGACCAACGATCCGATGGAAGCCCACGTCATCGGCTTCGACATGTGGGTCAAGGCGGTCGAGAAGGCGAAGTCGGTCGACGCCGACAAGGTGATCGACGCCCTGCCCGGCATCGAAGCCAAGAACCTGACCGGCGGCACCTCGAAGATGCTTCCGAACCATCACATCACCAAGCCGGTCTTCATCGGCGAAATCAAAGGCAATGGCCAGTTCGACGTGGTGTGGAAGACCCCGGGGCTGGTGGCCGGCGATGCATGGTCGAAGGAGCTTGAAGGCTCCAAGGACCTGATCGGCGACTGGGTCGGAAAGAAGTGCGGCAACTACAACACCAAGACCAACAAGTGCGGCGGTCAGGGCTCCTGAGTCATTCATGAGTCCGAACAAATCAGGGAAGGCGGCGATATCCGCCGCCTTCCTTCCGCCTCCTGCCGGGGTCGTCCAGTGCTTACCAACGTTTTTAGAAACTTTCGTGCGCTGCCATTCGCAATTTTGCTGATTTTTGCAACCGTGTTGCCGGTCATCGCGGGGCCGTTCGAGGACGCGGTCGGTAAATTCGCAAATGACGAGTTTTCCGATACCGACGAAGCCATCGGCGTGATCGCCACCAGCGGCAATCCGCTTGCCTACACCATTATCAGCGCGCTTCAGGACGGCCGGTTGATGGCCGATCCCGACACCAGGAAAGTTTATCTCACGCAGGCAGACGGCAAGATGATCGACGCCGCGACCGGCGCGCCGGTCGCCAGCATTCCCGATAGCGCCGCTGCCGTCCGCCTCAACAACCGCCTGCGCCGCACCGTCGAGGCCGCGCTCGGCGGCTTGACGCTGCTGTCGCCCGACCCCCTCAAGCGAATCCAGGCCGCGCAGTCCGTTTTCAAGACCCACGACGAGACCATGCTGCCGGTGATCGACGGCGCACTCCAGAAGGAGACCGACAAAGGGGCCAGGCTGGCATTCAGCGAGGCGAGCGCGGCGATCCTGTTGTTCAAGCAGGACGCCACCGATGCCGAAAAGCTTGAAGCCATCGCCACCATCAAGGCGCGTGGCGATCAGGAAGCTTTGGCGCTGTTGACCGGGTTGGCCGGAGACCAGCCGCCCGCGATCGCGCGCGCCGCCGCCAACGCGACCTCGGCGATCCAGAGTAACCTCGCGATGTGGTCCGCCGTGCAGAATGCCTGGTACGGCCTGTCGCTCGGCTCGGTGCTGCTGCTCGCGGCAATCGGTCTCGCCATCACCTTCGGGGTGATGGGCGTGATCAACATGGCCCACGGCGAGATGGTCATGATCGGGGCCTATGTCACGTTCGTGGTGCAGGAAATCATCCGCACCAGTTATCCCGGGCTGTTTGACTATTCGCTGCTGATGGCCGTGCCGCTGGCGTTCATCGTTGCCGGCGCGATCGGCATCCTGATCGAGCGCAGCATCATCCGCTTTCTCTACGGCCGCCCGCTGGAAACGCTGCTGGCGACCTGGGGTCTGTCGCTGGTCCTGCAGCAGGCCGTGCGCACCATGTTCGGTCCCACCAACCGCGAGGTCGGTAATCCCTCCTGGATGAGCGGCGCGTTCGACATCGGACAGATCACGATCACCTACAACCGGCTGTGGATCCTTTGCTTCACGCTGGCGGTGTTTGCGATCCTGTTGGCCATGCTGCGCTATACCAGCCTCGGGCTGGAGATGCGGGCGGTGACGCAAAACCGCAGAATGGCGGCGACGATGGGGATTGCGACCTCGCGCGTCGATGCGCTGACGTTTGGTCTGGGCTCCGGGATCGCCGGGATTGCCGGCGTGGCACTGTCGCAGATCGACAATGTCAGCCCCAATCTCGGCCAGAGCTACATCATCGACTCCTTCATGGTGGTGGTGTTCGGCGGTGTCGGCAATCTATGGGGCACGCTGGTCGGCGCGTTCACGCTCGGCATCGCCAACAAGTTCCTGGAGCCGGTGGCGGGCGCGGTGCTCGGCAAGATCGCTATCCTGGTGCTCATCATTCTGTTCATTCAGAAACGCCCGCGCGGCCTGTTCGCGCTGAAGGGGCGGGCGGTGGAAGCATGATGCCGCACGCGCTCACGCGGTCGCTGGATCGCAGCGCGACCGTATTTCTGATCGTGGTTGCCGCGATCGGCGTGCTGATCCCGCTGTCGAACCTGCTGCTGCCCGCCGGCTCGGTATTGCAGGTGCCGACCTATCTGGTGGCGCTGTTCGGAAAATATGTTTGCTATGCCATTCTGGCGCTCGCGATCGATCTGATCTGGGGTTATTGCGGCATTCTCTCGCTCGGTCATGGCGCATTCTTCGCGCTCGGCGGTTATGCGATGGGCATGTATCTGATGCGCCAGATCGGCAGCCGCGGCGTCTACGGCAATCCGGTGTTGCCGGACTTCATGGTGTTCCTGAACTATCCGAAACTGCCATGGTACTGGAACGGCTTCGACATGTTCTGGTTCGCGGCCCTGATGGTCGTTCTGGTCCCGGGCCTCTTGGCATTCTGCTTCGGCTGGCTGGCGTTTCGCTCGCGCGTCACCGGCGTCTATCTCTCGATCATCACGCAAGCGATGACCTATGCGTTGCTGCTGGGGTTCTTCCGCAATGATTTCGGCTTCGGCGGCAACAACGGCCTCACAGATTTCAAGGATATTCTGGGATTCAACGTGCAGGCCGATGGCACGCGCGCGGCGCTGTTCGCGCTGAGCTGTCTGGCGCTGATCGTCGGATTCCTGATCTGCCGGGCGGTGGTGACATCGAAGCTCGGCAAGGTGCTGATCGCGATCCGCGACGCCGAATCCCGCACGCGATTTCTCGGCTACCGCGTCGAGTCCTACAAGCTGTTCGTGTTCACGCTGTCGGCCTGCATGGCCGGCGTCGCCGGCGCGCTCTATGTGCCGCAGGTCGGCATCATCAACCCTTCTGAGTTCGCGCCGGGAAATTCGATCGAGGCCGTAATCTGGGTTGCCGTCGGCGGCCGCGGCACGCTGATCGGCGCGGCGCTCGGCGCCGTCGTCGTCAATTATGCAAAGACCTATTTTACGTCCGGTCCGCTGGCGCCGTACTGGCTGTTCATACTCGGCGCGCTGTTCATCCTGGTGACGCTGCTGTTGCCGCGCGGAATTGTCGGCACTTTCAACACCTGGTGGGAGCCGTGGAAGGCGCAACGCACCACGGCAAGTGCTGCAAGTGCTGCGCGCGAGGATGGCGTCAGCGAACCCGATATGGCGGAGTAAGCACATGAACGTCATGGACAGCCGTGCCACTTCCGCGCTGCTCTATCTCGATGGCGTGCACGTCTCCTTCGATGGCTTTCATGCCATCAACAATCTGTCGCTGACGCTGGCTCCCGGCGAAATGCGCGCCGTCATCGGCCCGAACGGCGCCGGCAAGACCACGATGATGGACATCATCACCGGCAAGACCAGGCCGGATCAGGGCGAAGTGTTGTTCGACGGCGTCACCGACCTGACCCGGCTCGACGAAACCAGGATCGCCGAACTCGGGATCGGCCGCAAGTTCCAGAAGCCGACGGTATTCGAAAGCCAGAGCATCGAGGACAATCTGCTGCTGGCGCTGAATGTCGATCATCGCGTCAGGGGCACGCTGTTCTGGCGCGAAAGCAGGGCCGAAACCGAACGCATCGAGCGGGTGCTGGAAACCATCCGGCTCACCGACGCGCGCGACCGGCTGGCGGGGAGCCTGTCGCACGGCCAGAAGCAATGGCTCGAGATCGGCATGCTGCTGGCGCAGGATCCGAAACTGCTTTTGGTCGACGAGCCGGTCGCCGGCATGACCGACGTCGAGACCCATCAAACCGCCGAGCTGCTGAAGGAAATCAATCGCGAGAAAACGGTGATGGTCGTCGAACACGACATGACCTTCGTCCGCGAGCTCGGCGTCAAGGTGACCTGCCTGCACGAAGGCTCGGTGCTGGCCGAAGGAACCATCGATCAGGTTTCGTCGAATGAGCGGGTGATCGAAGTGTATCTGGGGCGGTAGCGGATGTTGAAGGTCGAAAATATCAATCTCTACTATGGCGCCGCGCAGGCGCTGCGCGGCGTCTCGCTCTCGGCCGAACCGGGTAAGGTGACGTGCGTGCTCGGCCGCAACGGCGTCGGCAAGACCAGCCTGTTGCGCGCGATGGTCGGCCAATATCCGATCGCCAGCGGTTCGATCACATTCGATGGCACCGACATATCGGGTCTCCGGCCCTATGAGCGGGCGCGGCGCGGCATCGGTCTCGTGCCGCAGGGCCGCGAGATTTTTCCGCTGCTGACGGTGGAGGAAAATCTCAAGACCGGCTTCGGACCGTTGAAGCGCGAGGACCGCAATATTCCGGACGACGTGTTCTCTCTGTTTCCGGTGCTGCAATCGATGCTCGGGCGCCGCGGCGGCGACCTGTCCGGCGGCCAGCAGCAGCAACTTGCCATCGGACGCGCGCTGGTGATGCGGCCGAAATTGCTGCTGCTCGACGAGCCGACCGAGGGCATTCAGCCATCGATCATCAAGGACATCGGGCGGGCGATCTCCTATCTTCGCAACCTCGACAACATCGCGATCGTACTGGTCGAACAATACCTCGACTTCGCCTGCGAGCTCGGCGACAATTTTGCCATCATGGACCGGGGCGCGGTGAAATATGCCTGTGATCGCAGCAATCTCGATCCCGGCGAAATCAGCCGCCAAATGGCGCTATAACGTGGTTTTGTGACGCGACCGAAAACGGGTCGCGCGCCCCTTTTGGGGAGAGTTGGGGGCGGATGCGGACCGATACCACCAGTGCTTCGGCGATTTTCGCAGCCAACCGCGCCCGGGGCGCGGTGACGTTCGATGTGGATCTCCTCGAGGGCGTCACTCGCCGCCACCACTTGCATGAATCCGGCTCGCTGCGCGTCCGCTTCCCGTCACCCGAGACGGAGGGCCTGTCGGCGGTTTTCGTGAACACCGCCGGTGGCATCGCCGGCGGCGATCGTTTCGACATCGACATCGCGACCGGCGAAGGATCACGCCTCGCGGTGACGACGGCGGCCGCCGAAAAGGTCTACCGCACCGATGGGCCGGGCGCGGAGCTCACTATTGCCTTGAAGGCGGCGGCAGGCGCGCACCTCGCCTGGTTGCCGCAGGAGACCATTTTGTTCGACCAAGCGCGGGTGTCGCGCCGGATCGATATCGACCTTGCGCAGAGCGCTTCGCTCTTGCTCTGTGAAATCGTCGTGTTTGGCCGCTCCGCGATGGGCGAGCGAATGCTGCATGGCGAATTCGTCGACCGCTGGCGAATGCGGCGCTGTGGCCGGCTGGTGTTCGCGGAAACCGTGCGGCTCGACGGCGACATCGGCAAGAAGCTCGCCAGATCGGCGATTGCAAAGGGTGGCGTGGCCGTCGGCACCGCGTTGATCGTGCCGGGCGATAAGGCGCTGGTCGCAAGGATTCGCGAGCTCTCGAAATCCTTCGGCGGCGAGGTCGGCGTCTCCGCCTGGAATGGGTTTGCAATGGCCCGCTTCTGTGCCCAAGATGCGGCCAGGCTCCGCGCCGACATGATGGCGGTGCTCGGCCGCGCCTCCGGGTCGGCGCTGCCGCGGCTGTGGCTCAGCTAGGTCGGCCGGAATTAGCAGAGTGCTTTCATGAATCTGTCTCCCCGCGAAAAGGACAAGCTTCTGATTTCGATGGCGGCCATGGTGGCGCGACGGCGGCTGGAGCGCGGCGTCAAGCTCAACCATCCCGAAGCCATCGCCATCATTTCCGATTTCATCGTCGAGGGCGCGCGCGACGGCCGCACCGTGGCCGATCTGATGCAGGCCGGCGCGCAGGTGCTGACCCGGGCGCAGGTGATGCCGGGGATTGCGGAAATGATCCACGATATTCAGGTGGAAGCGACCTTTCCCGACGGCACCAAGCTTGTCACCGTGCATGAGCCGATAAGGTGAGGTTGCTTAGTCATTCGGGGACGACGCAGAGCGCCGGACCCGGAATCTAGAGGATAATAATTTCGAGATTCCGGGTTCGCGTTCTTCAACGCGCCCCGGAATGACGGAGGAGGCCAAATGATCCCCGGCGAACTGTTCATCAAGGACGGCGAGATCGAGCTCAATGCCGGCCGCAAGACCGTGACACTGACCGTTGCCAATTCCGGCGATCGTCCGATCCAGGTCGGCTCGCACTATCATTTCTTCGAGACCAATCCGGCGTTGAAGTTCGACCGGAAAAAAGCCCGCGGCATGCGGCTCGATATCGCAGCCGGCACCGCGGTGCGGTTCGAGCCGGGGCAGACGCGGGACGTGCAGCTCGTGGCCCTTGCCGGCAAGCGCGTGGTCTATGGCTTTCGAGGCGAGATCCAGGGAAAGCTGTGAGGCAATGCTTACCGGCTTACGTCTTGTCTCCGAAGCTGCCGATTTCGCGGCGTGCCGTCCCAGCGGCCAGCAGCGCAAGGGGCGCGGCGGCGAGCCTTATGTCAATCACCTCGCCGAGGTGGCGAACCTGCTTTCGATTGCGACCGATGGGACCGACGCCGAACTGGTGGCGGCCGGCTGGCTGCACGACACCATCGAAGACACGGCAACGACCCGCGAGGAGCTGGCGCAAGAATTCGGCGAGCGCGTCACAGCGCTGGTGGTCGAAGTGACCGACGACATGACCTTGCCGAAACAGGAGCGCCGCCAGAAACAGATTGTCGACGCGCCGCGGAAATCGCCGGGAGCAAAACTGATCAAGATCGCCGACAAGATCAGCAACATCCGCGCACGCATCCTGCCTCAGCCGAGCCAGGAAGAGCGCGATGACTTGATCGACTACGTCGGATGGGCCGAGAAGGTCGTCGCGGGATGCCGGGGCGTCAACGCGGTGCTCGATCGGATGTTCGACGAAACGGTGACGCTGGCAAGGAGCACGCTTTGAGTACAGAGCAAGCGGCACTCCCCTCCCTGAATCTCCCCCGCAAGGGGAGAGGGAACACATCCGGCGATGGAGCACGATGATGTCGGTAAAGATAAAGCGTTCCGTCTATGCGGACATGTTCGGTCCCACCACCGGCGATCGGGTGCGGCTGGCCGATACCGATCTTATCATCGAGGTCGAAAAGGATTTCACCGTCTACGGCGAGGAGGTGAAATTCGGCGGCGGCAAGGTGATCCGCGATGGCATGGGCCAATCCCAGGTCACCAACAAGCAGGGCGCGGCCGATACCGTCATCACCAATGCGCTGATCGTCGATCACTGGGGGATCGTGAAGGCCGATGTCGCGATCAAGGAGGGCCACATCAGCGCCATCGGCAAGGCGGGCAATCCGGATATCCAGCCCGGCGTGACCATCGTGATCGGTCCCGGCACCGACGTCATTGCGGGCGAGGGCAAGATTCTCACTGCTGGCGGCTTTGACAGCCACATCCACTTCATCTGCCCGCAGCAGATCGAGCACGCGCTGATGTCCGGCGTCACCTCGATGCTCGGCGGCGGCACCGGCCCGTCGCATGGCACCTTTGCCACGACCTGCACGCCCGGGCCGTGGCACATGGGGCGGATGATCCAGTCGTTCGACGCGTTTCCGGTCAACCTCGGCATTTCCGGCAAGGGCAACGCCTCGCGCCCGGCCGCGCTGGTGGAGATGATCAACGCCGGCGCCTGTGCGCTAAAACTGCATGAGGATTGGGGCACCACGCCGGCGGCGATCGACAATTGCCTTTCGGTTGCCGACGATCACGACATTCAGGTGATGATCCATTCCGATACGCTGAACGAGTCCGGCTTCGTCGAGGATACCGTGAAAGCCTTCAAGGGCCGCACCATTCACGCTTTCCACACCGAAGGCGCCGGTGGTGGCCACGCGCCCGACATCATCAAGATCGCCGGATTGAAGAACGTTCTGCCATCCTCGACCAATCCGACGCGCCCGTTCACCCGCAACACCATCGACGAGCACCTCGACATGCTGATGGTGTGCCACCACCTCGATCCGTCGATCGCCGAGGATCTCGCTTTCGCAGAAAGCCGCATCCGGAAAGAGACCATCGCGGCGGAGGATATCCTGCACGATCTGGGCGCGCTTTCGATGATGTCCTCGGATTCGCAGGCCATGGGCCGGCTCGGCGAAGTCATCATCCGCACCTGGCAGACAGCCGACAAGATGAAGAAGCAGCGCGGCTCGCTGCCCCAGGACAAGGGCAACAACGACAATTTCCGCGTCAAGCGCTATATCGCGAAATACACCATCAATCCCGCGATCGCCCACGGCGTCTCGAAACTGATCGGCTCGGTGGAAAAGGGCAAGCTTGCGGATCTTGTGCTGTGGTCGCCGGCGTTCTTCGGCGTCAAGCCCGATTGCATCATCAAGGGCGGCTCGATCGTAGCAGCCCCGATGGGCGATCCCAACGCGTCGATCCCGACGCCGCAGCCCGTGCATTACCAGCCGATGTTTGCAGCCTACGGCAAGTCGCTGACGGCCTCCTCGGTGGTGTTTTCCTCGAAGGCGGCGGTGTCCTCGGGTCTGGCCAGGAAGCTCGGCATCGACAAGAAGCTCTATGCGGTGGAAAATACGCGGGGCGGCATCTCCAAGAAGAGCATGATCCACAACGGCGCCACGCCCAGGATCGAGGTCGACCCCGAAACGTATGAGGTGCGCGCCGACGGCGAATTGCTGACCTGCGCGCCCGCCGACGTGCTGCCCATGGCGCAGCGCTACTTCATGTTCTAAGCTTGCTCCCGGAACCTGAAGCCATAACAAAAGACCGGGAGGATAATCGTGATTTACGTCGTTGCCACGCTGACCGTGAAGCCTGAAACGCGCGCCGAATTCATTGCGGCTGCGACCGCCTGCATCAAGGAGACCCGCAAGGAGGCCGGCAATATAGCCTATGACCTGCATGAGAGCGTCACCGATCCGACAAAAATGGTGTTTGTCGAGCAGTGGGAAAATGCCGAGGCATTGGTACCGCACCGGAGCGCCGAGCACATGAAGACCTTCGGCCGCGTCGCCGTGAAATGCTTCTCCGCGCCGCCGAGAATCGAGGTTATCACGCCCGAAAAAGTCGACGTCCGCTAATCAAGAAAAAGCAACGGGAGAAATCCATGATCTATGTCGTCGCCACGTCCCAAGTGAAGCCGGAATCCCGCGATGCCTTCATCAAGGGCGCCAAGGAATGCATCGCGGCAACCCGGAAGGAAAAAGGCTGCATTTCCTATGAGAGCCACGCCAGCATCAACGACCCCGATCTTTTCGTGGTGGTCGAGCGCTGGGAAACCCGCGAGGATCTCAACGCGCATGGCCGGGCGCCGCATATGAAAGTCTGGCGCGAATATTCGGCGCCGCTGAAGGTATCGCCAACCGTGATCGAGATCATCAGCGACGGTAAGGTCGAGAAGCTCTAGAGTGTTTTCGAGCGAAGTGGGAGGCGGTTCGCGTGAAGAAAACGCGTCAAAGCAAAAAACGAGAGCCCGGTTCTGATGCAATCAGAACCGATCAGGCTCTAGGCATTTTTGTATGATCCGCGCGACGCAGGTCCGCGCGCACCATCACTGGATAGAGCCGCCGGCCGATACCGTCGTTCTCGATTTCGACGATCGTCACCGGCGGCGGATGGCGATGCGGGGCACGCGCGGCCTTGAGTTTCTGCTCGACCTGGAGACCACAACCGTGCTGAGAGGTGGCGACGCGCTGGTGCTTGACGATAACAGGCTGATCGAGGTGGTAGCGGCGCCCGAGCCGCTGATCGAGATCAGGGGCAGCGATCCCCAGCATTTGGTGCGGGTCGCCTGGCATCTCGGTAACCGTCATTTGCCAACGCAGATCACCGCCAAGGGCCTGCGCATCAGGCGCGATCACGTCATCGAGGCGATGGTGAAGGGTTTGGGGGCCCGCGTGATCGAGATCGAAGCGCCGTTCGATCCCGAGGGCGGCGCCTACGCGGGCGGCGGCCATGGGCACGCGCCGGAAACCGATCCGCATCACCATGCCGCCCATGATCACTCATCGCACGACCATGGCGGCCACGGTCCTCATCATGACCACGGTCATCATGACGAGCACTGCGATCATGACCACCATCACGGCCATTCCCATGCTCATGACCGCAAGTAAGCCGCCGGCAAGGCTGCGGCGGCGCGCGGTGGCTCGAACGCGCGCCATCAAGCAGGCTGCGGCGCAGCCGATCGGCGGTCATGACGCAATGAAGGAAAGCGAGGCGGCGGCGCTGTACCGGTTGATGACCTGGCTGTCGCCGTCTTTTCCGGTGGGCGCGTTTTCCTATTCCAGCGGCATCGAATGGGCGGTGGAAGCCGGCGATATCGTTGACGCCGCATCGTTGCGCGATTGGCTTGCGGC
>Ga0209438_1000219_pt1 | contig 16392 bp, 16 predicted proteins | sample GraSoi_2013_20cm_FD_185825 | JGI IMG/M metagenome (GOLD analysis project Ga0209438, IMG submission 185825) | Grasslands soil microbial communities from the Angelo Coastal Reserve, California, USA - Sample 9_17_2013_20cm (SPAdes) (version 2) | ecosystem: Environmental > Terrestrial > Soil >...
GAAATCGCGATGAAAATCGCGTCCAAATACCTGGCGAATGCGCGACATCAAACGTCAGTTCGCCCCGGTTTTATTGGGGAAATGACACGTCCCAACACAAATTCTGGCGTTTCGCGACAGAAACTAGCTAGTGCTCCGCTGCAAGCGTGTACGCAAACGATTGCCGAATGCCCTCAATAGCGGGTGACGAGCACATGCCTCACTCTAGTTGTGAATCAGCACCGAGCTGGTACCCCTTCTCGAGTCCCGGCAGCATTGATTTCCCCGAGAAAGTTCGTTCGGGCGTGGGTCCCGGTCGGCGCCGATCGGGACCTCTAATGGTGGCGGATTTTCTCGGTTAAATCAGCACTTACCCGGAAATCAGGAGGGGTTCCATTTTGGTGCTGATTCACATTCTAGACGCGGATCCCGACAACCCCGCCCGCCCCCTGCATATGGCGGAACTAATGCCAGGCGGTCTGTACATCCCGTCCGGTCGAGCGAGACGGGCGCACCTGCGTTCAGACCTCTTTAGCTCGCTCCACCCCACAACATTGGCGCGCCGCCGGATCAGGTCCACGGTGCCAATAACATCTGGTAGACATATCAGAATGAGGGACGAATTCGACTTTTTCATATGCTGATGGAATGTGAGCATGATGGGGCCTGCGGTAATCGTGTCGCGGAGTTTGAAACTCCTGATCCTAACGTCGGTTTGCCTTGCCTCCAGTGTCAAAGGTGAGCCCATAGAAGTCATCTCGCTTGCCCTTCCCATAAGGTGCGAACTGGGCGTGACTTGTTTCGTGCAAAATTATGTTGACCATAAAGATTCCGACAAGGCTCGCGACTATCGTTGCGGTGGCCGCACCTATCACGGGCATGACGGAACGGATATCAGGATTCCCAATCTCGAAATTCAGAACAAAGGCGTCGAGGTTCTTGCTGCCGCACCCGGACGAATTGTCGGAGTCAGGGATGGGGTAGATGACATCTCCGTCCGAATTGCAGGGAAAGCCGCGGTGGCCGGAAGACAATGCGGCAATGGTGCTGTCATTGAGCATGAGAAGGGCTGGCAAACTCAATACTGTCATATGGCCAAGGGCAGTCTTCGCGTTAAACTGGGGGACCAAACCGTCACCGGCCAATCCATTGGCCTGGTTGGATTATCCGGAGATACAGAGTTTCCCCATCTTCATTTCACGGTGAGACACCGTGGCAAAATCGTAGATCCCTTTGCTTATGATGCGCTTCCAAATACCTGCGGTGGCGGGCACCCGATCTGGGTCGATTCAATACATGAACAGACCGAATACCGCGCTCGCGAAATTCTCAACTATGGTTTTTCCGATCTTGCTCCGACCATGGATCTCATTGAGTCTGGAGACGTCGCGAGGCGCCCCATCACCGCCGGAGCGGAGGCACTCGTGGCATACGTCCGCACTATCGGACTGCAGGCCGGCGACCAACAGATCCTGACAGTTCAAAGTCCCGACCGCACTGCCCTTTCCGAATATCGACCTCCAGCGCTCGATCACGACGAGGCTCAATCCTTCATTTCCGCCGGAAGAAAGCGGAGAGAAGTAGCATGGCCAACCGGAATTTATGTGGCATCATATCGCGTCGTAAGAGATGGCACGGAAGTATTGAGCAAGGAATTCAGGATTTCGGTCAATTCAAAATAAAGGCAAGCCGGATGCCTGAAACATCGGGATATTACTTCTCCCGAAACGCAAGTGCGACCAGATCGCCAAGCGACTTGGTCAGCAACGTGAATACCGTCCGCGGCGTCGTCTGCACAAGGCTTCGAACGGCATGCCCAGGATGAGCTTGAGGTTACCGTCCTCGCGGATTTGACGAATGTCCGCTTTGCGCCAAGCGGTCGTTCCGGTGAAGTCTGTTTTTGTGAAGGTTTGCGGATGCCGGCCCCATGATGGTGGCGCGGCGCGCACCGGGGCCGGCGTACGCAAACCTCCAATGGAGGAAACCGCGGGAGGTGTGGCGAGGTGGCGCGTCAGACGCTATGGGGATTTGGCGGCTGTCGTGACTGAATGCGAGTACAACTTTTGCGATATGGCACGAACTTTGCGAACGGGTGAAAACACCTTTCGTCGTCCCTGTAATTTCAAAGAGTTACGCGTTGTAAAAAGGGCACATATTGCAACTTGTGCGTTATGTGCCTGAGGGCAGCCTTTGTACCGCATCGGCCGAACAAATATTGCCACGTGACGGCGTCCAACGGAATTGTTTCGAGCTCGCCTTATACACCACTCGCGATCATGACTGCATCTCCAATCGTATCGGTTCGGGTATTCGAAACATCCGCGATGCGGATGTCGGCTCGTTACGTTCGGTGCGCTCCCAGCGCCGTCGACGATATATCGCGAGATCATCATGCCGAACAATCATCGGTTCTGGGGACATGCTTCTGGCCCCTCATCATCATCAGCTAAGACGCTCTCATCGTTCCATCCATTGCTGGCACGGCCATGCCGCTCGCCGCAGCGCCCTACCGCGCGAGCGGTTTAGTCCAATGACCCGGAGCAGCTACGCAGGTGCGTCCTACTCCTGTCGGAGCCGCGAGAACCAGAAATTGCAGTGGCCGGCACCGCCAGCCAGCGTCTGTTCGCAAACCAGCCGCACCGCGTCACGGTGAACGCCTTCAGGCTTGCGCCACACCTATTCTTCGCCGCCATGACCGGGCTGCAGACAGGAGAGTTTCATGTGCTGCGCTGACTATTCCACCTTCACCTTGCGCGGCTCGACGATCTCGAAGCCCGTACTGAACTCGTCGAATAGACCGAACAACTCGCGCAACTTGGTCTGATCGCCACTGAGCTTGATGTCGCCCGACTGAATGCTGTCCGCAAAGGTGCGTTGCTTCAGCGTGATGGCATCGAGTGCGGCGCGGGTCAACGTCAGGCTAACATCGGGCTTGTCCGACAACTTGCCGGAGGTGTGCGTCAACGCCGAGTTTTCCAGATTCATCACGTGGCTCTCGTTGAGATCGGTGAAGGTCCAGTTGACGACAATGTGCTTGCCTTCGGCCTTCGGCGCGTTGAGCCGCACGCCGAGGAAGTCGAAGGCGAGATCGATGGTAACGCCCTTGAGAAGATCTGCCCTCGATGCCGCCGACGGCTGTGGCGCAACGCCGTTGCGCAATTCATACGCGCCGAGCAAATAGGCGTTGCGCCAGGTTGCCGCTTCACTCTGGTAGCCGAGCTGTTCGAGAGCGTCGGCGCCGAGCTCACGTGCCTCGTTGTTCGACGGATCAGCGAACACCAGCTGGCTCGTCACCCGCGCAACCCAACGGTACTGTCCCGCCTTGAAGTCGTCGCGCGCGCGCTTGATGACGGCATTCGCGCCACCCATGTACTCCACCTGCTTCTTCGCCTCCTCCGCACGCGGTAGCGGATTAAGGTCGGCCGGGTTGGCGTCGTACCAGCCTAGATAGAATTGATAGACCGCCTTGGCGTTGTGGCTCAGCGTACCGTAATAGCCGCGCGATGCCCAGTCGCTCGCGAGCGCCGGCGGCAACTTCAGTTGCTCGGAGATTTCCGTCGGCGTGAGGCCGTGATTGAGTAGCCGCACGCTCTGGTCGTGAATGAACTTGTAGAGGTCGCGCTGCTTCTTCAGGAAGGAGACGATACGCTCCTTGCCCCACATCGGCCAGTGATGCTGCGCGATCTCGATTTCAGTCTTGTCGCCGTAACGCTCGATCGCATCGCTGACATAGCGCGACCACAACCGCCCGTCGCGGATCTCCGCGCCGCGGATGGTGTAGAGGTTGTGCATGTTGTGGGTCGCATCTTCCGCCATGTTCAGCATCTTGAAGTGTGGGAAGTACATCAGCATCTCACTCGGCGCTTCCGAACTTGGTGCGAGATGGAATTCGATCTCAACACCGTCGATGGTCCGCGTTTCGTAAGTCTGCTTGATGAGATCGTTGGGCGGAATCAACGAAGCCGTTCCCCTCGCCAGCGCCTTGCCGAGGCCGGTGTCGATCTGCCCACGCTCACCGACGGGCAACGCGCTGCCGAACTGGTATTGCGCGCGCCGTCCCATGGCGTTGCCCGCGATGATGTTCTCGGCGACCGCGTAGTCCATGAAGCGATCGGGCGCGATCACCTTGACCTTGCCCGACTTCGCGTCTTCCTCCGTGATGACACCCTTCCCGCCGCCGAAGTGATCGGCATGGCTGTGGGTATAGATCACCGCGACCACCGGCTTGGCTGGCCGGTTCTTGAGATAGAGTTCCAGCGCCGCCTTCGCGGTCTCGTTGGTCAGCACCGGATCGATTAGGATGAGGCCGGTGTCACCTTCGATGATCGTCATGTTGGAGATATCGAGGCCGCGCACCTGATAGACACGATCCGTCACTTTAAAGAGGCCGTTGATGGCGTTGAGCCGCGCCTGCCGCCATAAGCTTGGATTCACCGTCGGTGGAGCTTGCTCGTTCTTCAGGAAGTCATACTGATTGTTGTCCCACGCCGGCTTGCCGCCTGGTCCCGGAATCGTGCCGTCGGGCACCGTCGCTATGAAGCCCCGGTTAGCATCATCGAAATCGGCCCTGTCATTGAAAGGTAAGGCTTGGAGAAAGCTACCATTTACCGCGCGGCTCGCAGGCTCGGCGTCCTTGGTTTGAGCGATAGCCGGCGATTGAAGCACAAGAGCGATGAACGTGGCGGCCAAAGCCGCGGCAACACTCGACGGAATGAAGTACATGGGCATTTCCTCCCAGTTCCAACCGGCTTTTTTTGGGCGCGAAACGTAAGCGGCGCTAACGCCTAATCAATAAGCTAAGCCAGCACGTCGGACTAGCGCGATTATCCCAACCTGATCTTGGCGCTGTCCCGTTTCATCAGCAGCCCTGGTGTACTAAATCCGAACAACCGTTCTGCAATTGATCGATCGCTTAAGGACGATTCCTGCCGAGTTCGTCGTGGCTTGACACCCGGCGGTGAGGATCGCGCTGGATAAGGATGTTTTGCCGGCAAACACAAAGCCCTTCGAATCCGGCTTGCGCGCTCTCGCTCGATCTCTTTTTTCTGAGCGCTTCTTTTCTCTTTCCCTTTTTCTTTGCTCGATGAACCACAACCACGCAAAACCCAGTGGCGTTGGCGGATGTGGCGTGATGGGTGGTCGGGCATTGACCCTTAACGGAAGTCGGGATTCGTTCGCTTGAAGCTGGTCACAATCTTGGCGAACTGTTGGTGGCGCTATAGCCGGCGCAACATTCCGGCACGGGTCAGGCAAGGAAATTGGCAATGTCAGCATCAATCATCTGGCCGGTCGCAGCGGCTCATCGGCATCTATTTCGGGTCCACGGCATCAGGGCCTTGCGCCTGTTTCCGGCCGTTGTCCTGTTGCTTTGCGCCTCTGTTCTAGCCGCCAAGGAGGCGCCGAGCCGGCCGTCCCTGGAAAAGGACAGTTTTTATCTGTCGTCCGCCGGTTTTCGCGTCCAGTTTGCCAACGATCCTGCGGGGCAAAAAGCGCTGCGTGCGCTGCCGGCCCACCGCTTCGTGGCAAACGGGGTTGGCGACGGCTTGCGCTATTCTTATGCCGAACCGCAGCATTGCGTCTGTATTTTTGTCGGTACCCAACAGGCCTATGACAATTACCGCGAGATCCTCCGCCAAGAGCGGAAGCCAGCGCACACTGTGTCTCCTGATTACAAGACCCAGGCCGGCGTGCTGTTGAGTAACCAGCCGCTGCGGCAGAGCACGCGTCGCGATCCGACCACGCTGTCGGACTACCTCAGCACCCTCAGCCCCCGTTATTGAGGGGCCGCCGCGAGCAGATCGCGACAGGCAGGTTCGACAGGCGGGGGCGCGTCATCTGCTATCAGGTGACACTGCATTTGATGATGCATGACTTCCGCTCAAACATGCGAGTTATCTGCAGCGTCCCCGTAATAACGGTGTGCGCAATGCCAAATCGAAGGGCTGTAATGACCAAGTCCGGCCCGACGGCATCGACATGCGCGATCTAAGCCGGTTGTTGTCGCATGTTCACGATACTGAAATTGAGATAGAAGAAGGGCCGAAGCCGCCCAGGTGAGGGTCCGGTGCAGTAGCGGGACCGCAGCGCAAGGAGATCGCCGGAAACGACCATCACCGGTAAGGTTCGAAATGTCAAACCGACTGATCAAGAGGTCGCATACTGCGACTAAAGCGACTTGGAAAGAAGGCAGCGAGGCGATGTCGATCTCAGCGCCCGATTGCTCTGGGTTCAAAACTGAAAGCTATAAAGGCCCGTCCGTTTCGGCCGCGCTGCGTACCGAAGCGGCGTGCGCCCCGTTGCGTACCGAAGCCATGTGCGAAACCGCAGGCCCGGGCTTCCGTTTGAAGTCTGTCATCTTTAAAGAAAATCTCTCGGTGTCCGTGAAAGCACCTGTCGTGAAGAAGGCTCGGGTAGTGAAGAAGTCTCATCGCCGTCTCCGTCCCTTTGCTTGGGATTGAGTCATCTCTTGGACTTGCGAGACCTTAAGAAACGCCTCTGACCCCTTGGCAGGGTGAAGCAGATCTCCCCGATCCATTCCAGCTTTACCCCGTTGATCGGCTTGGCGTTGAAGCACGTGAGATTGACCAGCGTGGAGGATTTTCCCCGCTCGATCGTTTTCAAATAACGCTCGCCGGTCTTCAGTCTGACCGCGGCCTCTTCCCCGTAGAAGCTCGACGGCGGATGGCGCTGTTCCCTGTAGACCACGACGATGTCGCCGTTTTCGTATTTCGGCAGCATGGAGTCGCCGACCACTTCAAAGGCGATGGTTTCCTCCGTAATCGGGAAAGGCAGTTCGACCTCGCCCAGCCCCTCAGTCGGCACCTGTTCATGTTCGGGCTCGATGATCGCCCCGGCACCGACGCGGCCCATGATCGGCACCGAATTCAGTTCGAGGTAATCGATGATGGGCGCAATTTCCGAGGCTTTGATCAGGCGCATTTCGGCCAGGATCTCGGAAACCGCACCCGGGCGGACACCCATCGCCGTTGCCAGACCGCCCTTGGTCTTGCCCGGTTTCTCGAGGCCCCGCTCTATCATCTTGATATCCAGCATCCCGCTATAATTCTGAATTCCAGAAAGGAAAGCAATTCCGATTTTTAGAAATCGTCTGACTTTTATTTCGGCATATCAGAAATTATGGGTATGGATCTGGCAACAAGGTGCCGTTGGAAAGATGAAAGTTGCCGAACCCATCGACGTAGAATTTTCGACTTGCGACTCGACCCATGAGCCCGTGCGTGGTGCGGCTGTTTCCTCGCTGAGCATCTCTGCATCTCGGATCGGTCGCTTTGGGAGGCACGAAAATGGGCGACGCTGGGTCATCGAGAGGAAGGCCCGCAAGTCGGCGCCATCTTCGTCTGGCCTCACCATGTCGGAAAAATCGAAGCTGTGGCAGCGCACACCAAGGAATCGAGTCGTGGGTGTATTCGGCGGTCCAGCACGTCGACATGGTCTCGCACTATTTCCCAACAAACTGGCCCATGTGAATCGAGCACACGCCGCCCTGTGGCGATCCAGATGGCAGCCACGCCCGATGGGTGCGTCGCGCCTTGTAAAAACGCGACTTGGATTACCGGGCCACGCTTTCCGCCAAAGCGCGGCCTGCAGGACTCCTGCCCTACCTTTTGTTTCGGCATAGGTGGGTCTGCGAAAACCATGCCGAAAGGGCATGGCATGAAGAATTTGGCTGCATGTGCGGTGCCGGAATGCCATGTAAATGCAACTCCGGCGACCGCCGGGGCCTGACCTCCGAACGCTTTCTGCGACGGGAGGGTGAGCCTTCAGGGATCAACCGCATCCACAGACGTTATCGGAAAGAAGGGCCTGGCTGTCCCGGCACTCTCCAGCCACTGCCTTGCAAGCATGAAGCCTGCCTCGCGTCTTCCAGACCATGTTGCCGAGCGGTTCTTGGACCAACATGCCGAAGTCGTACTGGTCGGGCCTGCGTTCAACGGCGGTGTCTGCGAGACAGTCGGTAGCCGGCTGTCGGGGAAAGAGAGCGTCGCAGAATTGAAGTGCATTAGCCACTCCATTGGCTAAGCTCAAGCGCGTCAGCGGCGGACGGTTTTCGATCCTGTGATAGCAGTAGTCGCGAAGGTTAATAAAAAGCAATCCATGTCCACGAGCCAGGATCATCCCGTCGCGGACCGGACGCGGGCTGCCAGCTTAGCCGACCGCCTGCAGCGCCTGATGGAGTCCGAGCGCGGCGCAGCCGCACGGGTGATCAATTTCGGCGCAATGGAAGACGGCCATGCCGGACTCACTTTCGGCTTCGAAGTGGTCGACGCCGGCGACGCGCCGCTCGGCTCCTATGTCCTGAAGATGGCGCCCATGGGCGTCGTTCGCCGGGGCAATACTGATGTTTACCGCCAAGCGCCCCTGCTGCGGGCGCTGAGGAAATCCGGGCTGCCCGTTCCCGAAATTCCCTGGGCTTCGCCGGACGAGGACCAATTGGGCACGCCCTTTCTGGTGATGGAGCGGATGCCCGGCCGGGTGTTCCTGGTATGGGAACCGCATGAATCGTTCTCGCGCGCGCCTGCACAGCTTCGAGAAATCTGGCTGCAGGCGGCAGCACTGCTGGCGCGGGTACATACGGTAGATTGGCAACAGACGTTGCCCGATTGGGAGAAGCCTCAACCGTTGTCTGAGGAGATCGGACGCTGGACGAAAATCCTGCGGCACGCCGAAGACCCGGATTGGCTCGCGGCCGGCACCAGGCTCGGCACATTGCTCGCATCATGCCGGCCGGACGAAGCGCCGGTCGGCCTGGTGCATGGCGATTTCCAGCCCGGCAATATTCTTTACGCCAACGGTCGCGCGGGCGGCCTGGTCGACTGGGAACTGGCCGCGATCGGCGCCCAAGGCCTCGACCTCGGCTGGATGTTGATGATGATCGACGCAGAGGCTTGGCATCCGGGTTGGCGGCCGGTCGCTCCGATATCCGCAAGCGATCTGATCGAAACCTATCGCGAGGCCGGCGGTCCGGCATTCCTCAACATGGAATGGTATCAGGCGCTCGCGCATTATCGTCTGGGCTCGATCGCCTGCCTCAATGTCAAGCTTCATCGCACCGGAAAGCGTCCGGACACCTTGTGGGAACGCTTCGCGCCATCCATTCCGTTTCTGTTCGCACGCGGCATCGAGCTTGCCGAACGCGCGACCGCCCTTGATCCAGAAGGAAGCCATTGAATGATCGACTTCGAACTTCCAGCCGACGTCGTCGCGCTGCGCGATCGGGTGCAAACCTTCATCGCCCACAAGATCGTTCCGTATGAGAATGACATCAGGCAGACCGCGCACGGCGCGCCGGAGCCCTTGCGCCGGGAACTGGTCGCCCTGGCGCGGGAGTCCGGACTGCTGTCGCCGCACGCGCCGAAGGAATACGGTGGCCTTGGGCTCGATCATCGCGGCATGGCGGTGGTCTTTGAAGCCGCCGGCTGGTCAACGCTGGGGCCGCTGGCGCTGAATATCCAGGCACCCGACGAAGGCAACGTCAATCTGCTCAATGCCATCGCCACGCCTGAACAAAAAGCGCGCTGGTTGGCGCCGCTGGTCCGCGGCGAGATTCGCTCGGTATTCTCGATGACGGAGACCGTCAGCGACGGCGCCGGCTCGGATCCGTCGCTGCTCAACACCGTCGCCCAGCAGGACGGCAACGGCTTCCTCATCACCGGCAAGAAGTACATGATCACCGGCGTACCCGACGCCACGATCAATATCGTCATCGCGCGCACGCTGGACCCCTACGGCAAGGATCTGGGAGCGACGATGTTCTTCGTTGACCTCGATGCGCCGGGATTTCGCGTCGACCGCATGCTGGAGACGATCGACTCGAACTCTCCCGGCGGTCACGCCGAAGTCTCGTTCGATCGCGTCCGCGTCACGCCGGATCGCGTGCTGGGGGAGATCGGTCAGGGCTTCCGCAATGCCCAGGTTCGGCTTGGACCGGCACGGTTGACGCACTGCATGCGCTGGCTCGGTGCGGCGCGGCGCTGCCAGGCGATCGCGGTGGAACATGCCGGGCGCCGGCATTCCTTCGGTCGTACGATCGGCGAGCATCAGGGCGTCGGATTCATGCTCGCCGACAACGAAATCGACCTGCATCTGTCGCGCCTAGCGATCTGGCACACCGCATGGCTGTTGGATCAGCACGACAAGGCGCGCAATGAAACCAGCATGACAAAAGTGTTCTGCTCCGAGGCGCTAGGCCGGGTGGTCGATCGCTGCCTGCAAATTCTCGGCGCGATCGGCATCACCCGCGACACCGTCGTGGAGCGGATCTACCGCGACATCCGGCCCTTCCGCATCTATGACGGTCCTTCCGAAGTTCATCGCCACGTGCTGGCCAGGCGCGTGCTGGCGCAGAATGATCCGATGAAGAGGTGACGACGATGCTAAATCGGCTCAACTACGAACAATTGTATCGGTCATTCCGCTGGAAGATTCCCGCGCGTTACAATATCGCGGCCGACGTCTGCGACCGTCACGCCAGAGATCCCGGCAAGGTGGCCCTGATCGGCGTCGGCGACGACGGCAAGACCTGGGAAATGACCTTCCGGGAGGTACAGCGCAAGGCCAATCAACTCGCGAACCTCTTGGTGTCGCTCGGACTGGTCAAAGGTGACCGGGTCATGCTGCTGCTGGGCCAGAATGCTTGGACGGCGATCGGGCACGTCGCCTGCTGGAAGGCCGGGCTGATCTCGGTTCCGGCGTCGACGTTGTTCGCGGCCGACGCGATCACTTACCGTCTTAATACTGTCGGGGTGCGGATCGTCATCACGGACACGGCGAATTTACCGACGGTCGAGAAGGCAAGACTTCTCACGCCCGCGGTGGAGTACGTCTTCCTGATCGATGGCGCGGCGCCCAATGCGCCTTCCCTGCCCGCGGCCCTCGAAGCCGCGCGGGACAGCTTTGAAAATGTCGATACCGCCGCCGACGATCCTGCATTCCTCAATTTCACTTCGGGCACCACAGGCGACCCAAAGGGCGCGTTGCAGGCGCATCGCTCCATGCTGGGCCACCTTCCGGGAATTGAACTGGGCCTGGATTCCTTTCCGCAACCGGGCGACTGCATGTGGTCGCCCGCCGACTGGGCCTGGCTGGCAGGCTTGATGGATGTGCTGATGCCGGCGTGGTTTCACGGCGTTCCCGTGCTCACTTTTCGCGCGCCTCGCTTCGATCCAGAGCAGGCCTTCGCCATGATGGGCCGTCACCGCGTCAGGACAGCGTTGCTGACGCCGACGATGCTGCGACTGATGCGCCAGATTTCCGATCCGGTTCGGCGTTACGGCATCGACTTGCGCGCGATCATCTCCGGCGGCGAGTCGGTCGGCAAAGACCTGCATGAATGGGCAAACGACACGCTTGGCGCCCCCGTCAACGAAATGTTCGGTCAGACCGAATGCAATCTCGTGCTGGGTTCGAACGGCAGCATCATGCCGGTCAAGCCGGGGGCACTGGGACGCGCCGTCCCCGGACATATCGCCGGGATCGTCGATGACGGCGGACAACCGTTGCCGGCCAGCACGATCGGCAATCTAGCTTTCCGCCGTCCGGATCCGGTAATGATGCTCGAATACTGGCAAAACCCCGAGGCGACGCGGAGTAAATTCGCGGACGGCTGGCTGATCACCGGCGACCTCGCACGTTGTGATGAAGACGGCTATTTCTGGTTCCACGGGCGCGCCGACGACGTCATCACCAGTGCCGGCTATCGCATCGGACCTTCCGAAATTGAAGACGCACTGGCCCGGCATCCCGCCGTCGTGATGGCGGCGGTGGTCGGCATTCCGGATCCGGTTCGCACTGAATCGATCAAGGCGTTTATCGTTCTGAAGGAAGGGATAGCACCGAACGAGACGCTGGTGGAGAATGTACGCGACTTCGTGCGCGACCATCTGGCCAGGCACGAAGTGCCGCGCGACATCGAATTCGTCTCCGCGCTGCCGATGACGACGACCGGCAAGATCCTGCGGCGGAAATTGCGTGAGACCGAGCGCACCCAGGCCGCCGCGCGCGGCAATTGATCTTCAAGGAGAGGCAGCCGTCATTTTCGTTCCTTCTGCAGTCCTCGCTTCGAAGTCGCTTCGCGCCCGGCGTGAGATCCAACGGGTGATGTACGGAGGATCCGATGTCATCTCACGCCTATGTTGCCGGTGTCGGCATGATCCCGTTCGAGGACGGATTCATCTACTCGTCATCGGGTCACGGACATGATCATCTCCAGCGAGAATATCTATTCGGTCGATTTCGAGAACGCGATTGCGCAGCATCCCGCGGTCGCGCAGTGCGCCGTAATCGTGATTCCGAACGATCAATGGGGCGACAGGTTCATGCCGTGGTCGTTTCCAGGAGTGGCGCGCAGGTCTCGAACCTCGAACTGATCCCGCCCTGCAGGACCGCCGGCGACTTCCCTGGACAACACCGCATAAGCCGCAAAGAACGCGCCGAACGGCACTGACGTTCGACGACATCGCGGGACGGCACATCGCGGGCGACGATCGGCACGCAGCCGCCACCGTCACGCCAGCAGTGATAGCGGGAATGGGCGCTCGGGCAAAGCGGATGCCAGCGGCGAAAGGCGTCCAAGACTTTGCATTCGTTGTTGTGCCTAGCGTCGACGCAGGTCCGAAGGGCTTATTCCGAACTTTCTCCGGAACGCCGTGCTGAAATGCGATGAGCTGCTGAATCCCAACCGATAAGCTACTTCGGTGACCGACAGAGGGCGCAGCTCTGGACGTGTGAGGACTTCGAAACAGCGCTGGAGCCGACGATCCCAAATCCATTCAGACACGGACATGTCTGTTGGTCTGAACAGATAATGCAGATGCCTTAGCGAAATGCCGTTATTCTTGGCGACCTTTTCGAGTGACAAATCCGGATCCTCGAGGTGTTCCTCGATCCATGCTTTGACCGATCGCAAACGGACTTGTTGCACAGTTCGATCTGCCGTCAGATCATCCTGCTCGCCCATCTCCAACGTGAGCGCCAGGACGTCCATCAGCTCATCGCCCAATCTCGTCCTCGCCGGCGCATCGAGAGTCGCTCCCTCCAACGCAAGCATCGAGCAGAACTCGGAGGCGATACGACCCAGCCCTCGACCGGTCGCAATGGTCCTTGCTACCGGTATCCGATCCTTTCGGAATCGCTCCGCGAATTCCTTGCGAGGGATTTCCAAGTAGAGTGAGCGTACCTTGCCGACACACTCCAAATCATACGCTTCGGACGCGGAAAAGATCGCCCCGATGCTCGCGTTCGAGAGCAGGTTTTGGCCCGACTGCAGAATGTTGATTTTGCCGTATTGGACAAATTCGACGTAGTAGCAATCCTTATCCAGCTTCGCGATATGCCGCCCGCGTCGTGATATTCGCTGCTCGGAAAGCAGCACGTCCGTCATTGTGACGGTGCCAAATCGGGCTTCCCGGATAAAGCCGTGATAGTCCGACCGCTTGTCAGATTCTACGTCGACGTGAACGTAGACGTCGCAGATGGCTCCCTGCCAAGCCGCGTAACGCTTGGATGGTTCGATACCGTCGGTTGAGAACACCAGATCCATCCTGCGCTCCAACACAAGTACAGCATTTTGCGCTGCACAAACGGCTCTAGACGGAAACATTCTAGGGGCCCGGCACGAGCGCGCAATAGCTTTTGCGCGCGCAAGCAACCCGTTTGCGCTCCAGGGCAAGCGGGCATCCGTCGGCCGGGGTATCAAGAACGAACAGGCTCGCAAAATCTTCACTGGCGAAACCGGAGGATGCGTCAACGTGCGCCGTCGATTCAGAAATGCTGGTCGGCTCCACGTGCTCATTGTGGGACAAGAGCGATGATCGCCAAGCTTTCTTTGCCGATCACGACAAGATTCACCAGGCGCGTTACGACGATTGCGGATGTTGAGGCATTGGAGCGATCACCGTACGATACTCTTATTCCCGCGCGCAATCTGTATCACCTGTTCGAGTCAACAGCGCAGTTGCATCCGAACCAGCCTGCCTTGAGCATGCTGACGTCGGACGTCCCTGGAAGAGGCGAGGTCAGCCTCACCCACCGCGAGCTGCTCAGTGCGATATCGCGAGCAGCAAATCTCTTCAGATCGTATGGCGCCAAGCCGGGTAGCGGGACAGTTGCAGTGCTCTGCCCCATATTTCCGCAGATTCCTGCCGCGCTTCTGGGAGCTCAGGTCGCGGGTGTGGCAAGCTCGATAAATTATCTTCTCAACGAAGATGCAATAGCCGACCTCTTGCGGGCGCAAGGCGCGTCGGTTCTCGTGGTGCCATCGGAGAAGTATGGAAGAAAGCCAATAATGTAATCGAGCGCGTCGAGTCCCTGCAAAAGATCCTGGTTGTCGGCGAGAATGGAAGCTTTAGCGACAGGTTTGGCAGCTTCGACGAGGCGATTTCTAGTCAGCCGGATAGGCTCGACTTTGATCCGGGTGTAGATCGGTCGTCCGTGTGTGCACTTTTTCACACGGGCGGAACGACCGGGAGACCAAAGCTGGTCCGTCTCACGCACGGAAATCAAATCCATGCCGCCTGGAGTTTCGCGCAGGTCCACGGACTGGACGAATCCGACGTAGCCATCAATGTATTCCCGTTGTTTCATGTAGGGGGAACCATGACGGTCGGACTGTCAATTCTCGCGGCCGGCGGACATGTGATCATCCCCTCGCCATACGGTCTCAGAAGCAAGCACGTCGTCCAAGACTATTGGCACATCGTCGAGCGGTTTCGAGCAACCATTGTAAGCGGGGTGCCGACTTCTATTGCGGCGCTTGCCCAGGTGCCAATCGGCAGCTGCAACATCAGTTCTGTTCGAATGGCCCTTACCGGCGGCGCAGTGCTGCCCAAGGCAGTCGGTGACCGATTTCAAATGCGCACCGGAATAAGGCTGTTCGAAACGTACGGCATGACGGAGACCGCGGCTGCGATTGCGTTCAATACCGGTCGGGGAGAATCTATTCAGGGCAGCGTCGGCTTCAGGGCGCCGTTCGCCAAGACCCGAATTGTTGCCGTGAACAGCAGCGACATGCAGAAAGATTGCGCGCCGCTCGCAAGCGGGCTGGTTATCGTGCAGGGGCCACAGGTATTTCCTGGTTATGTCGATCCGCGACACGATCAGGGTGTGCTGACGAACGATCATTGGCTGATCACCGGCGATATCGGTTACCTCACGGAGGACGACCGGCTGGTGCTTACGGGTCGAGAGAAGGACCTGATCGTGCGGAGCGGGCACAATATCGATCCCGCAGCAATCGAAGATGTGGCAAACGAGTTTCCGGGCGTACAGATGAGCTCGGCAGTCGGCATGCCTGATGCCTATGCGGGAGAAGTGCCCATCCTGTTTGTGGTGGCGTCCCCGGACCAGGCGATCGATTTGAGGCAACTTCAAGAACATATCGAGCGAAATATCAACGAGCCTCCCGCCAAACCGAAGCGCGTCATTTTATTGGATTCCCTGCCGACTACGGCGGTAGGCAAGATCTTCAAACCGGCGCTGCGCGACTTTGCGGTCAGGGAAAAGGTCAGGGCAGAAATCGACCGGATCTTCGGCGCGACGAGCAAAGCCGATATCCAAGTGGACAAGAATGACAAGCTCAATACACTGGTTACGGTCTCGGTCGATTGCGATGACGCGGCCCTGATACGAGAACTCGCAGAGAGCCTGTCCTCACTTCCGCAAATTTATCGGATCGAGAACAGTTCTTTCAGGCTGGCTGAAGGTAGGATCGGCGAAGGCCCAATGGGAACAAGGGGATGAAACGATTTCGTTTCAATCAGCAAGAGATCGTGTTCGCCGTCTTCGCCGCGTTGTTTCTGGCGTTTTCGATCCTCCTGCGCGGCTTTCTCACGCCGGAAAACATGCTGACCCTGTTGCAGAACGTGGCGGTACTCGGCATTCTTGGGCTCGCCATGGCAATCGTCGTGATCGGGCGCGGCATCGATATTTCGCTGATTGCAGCTTTGGCGGTGCCACCGGGACTGGTGCTGCAGATGGTCCAGGACGGCCACTCGCTGCCGATCTCACTCGCTGCGGCCTTCGCATTGACCGCCATCTTCGGCCTCGTCAATGGATGGCTGATCGCCTATGCCGAGGTGCCATCCCTGTTCACGACACTGGCGTCCGGATTATTTCTCGCCGGCCTCGGCCAGGCGGCGCTGTTCAAGCTCGACGTCGTGCAGTGGAGCCCGGGGCTCGACGGTTTCGAGCGCGAGCGCCGGTTGACCCGTGCGGAGGTAGGTCAACGCGAGCGCTTTTCGCGCGCCCGAATCCTCAGGCGCCTTCGCAAGGACCTTCCGCAACGCTTCCTCCACCGAGGTGCTCGCCGGCTCCGACACGAACTCCGTCGTCATCAAGCCGCCCGCGGTATCCGGCTCGTAGCGGCGGAGCTGCTCCGTCTCGCGCCGGGCCTCGGCC